>ERZ887851.23-NODE-23-length-129488-cov-34.793538_pt1 | contig 129488 bp, 104 predicted proteins | sample MGYA00521100_ERZ887851 | MGnify/ENA primary metagenome ERZ887851 (study PRJEB32303, sample SAMEA104408602) | aquatic metagenome | biome: Brackish water; feature: Pelagic; material: water | place: Baltic Sea | collected 2014-06-06T16:11:00 | depth 11,444 m ... | reverse complement strand
AAAACGCAATTCAGATGCCACTTAGACTTTTTCAAATTGTCAAAGAACAATCCGCTGGTCAAAAACTCTTGGGTTCCTGACCGGCGGGCGAGTAGTGTATCGGCAGAGGGCTTGCCCGTCAATAGTCCGATTCCAATCTCTTTCATTATTATTTAGATCGGCGTTTTCGTCCTCTGAACGGTTTTGGGCCACGATTTGACCGTCGTAATTCGTCGGTGATTGGCGTTTGGTGATTTGTCGTTGAGGGAGCTGAGCTTTCGTGGTGCTGTTGCGGCCGTTTCTTTCCACCAAGTGTCTACTGTTTCCTCAGCGGTTGAGTGTCAACCGTGTATGCGGTGTCGCGCTGCGTGTTAGTGGCTTAGTGGATCTGCATTGTTTGTGGCCGGAGCTAAATGGTTTCGGGGTTGGCAGTGAGTCAAGTGCCCATACCTCATGTTATTTCACCGGCAGGCCAGTCGTTGGATTTTCCGAAGTTCACAGTATTTGATTGCAGCTTGGTTCATTTTGGGTTCGCGAAGTTACCCCAGTCGTTTGGGTAGCCGTCCCTTTGTCCTGGTGTTTATGCAATCTGTTGCATGGCATCAGCCAAGCGAGTGATGTGACAAGACGCATGAAGGCTATCTTTATTCAGGGATCGTTCAGCCGCGGGAACACCGTCGAGGTTGGTTGTGTGTTGCACAGGAACTGCCTGTGGCGAGGCCGCGATCGTTGCAGTTGCGATGGTGCGAGCATGGCAATGGAAATTGTTCACGGCAATAGCGTCTGTTTGAAGCTCATTTGCGCCGAATGTGTCTGGCTGCATCGTAGTTCGATTCTTGATTGACCAGCGTTGCGTCACGTTGTTTTCCCGTTTGTTGGTTGTGAAGTGTGTTTCTTCAGGGTGGTGGTTCGGCTGTCCCTGTGGCGGTGTTTTCGCTAGGGTTCGGCTGTTTACTTTCCGATCTGACTCTGACACTACCGACTGCGACGATGTTTTTGGGGCAAATAATCCGAGCGTGGATCGGCGGAATGCAAAAACGCCGTCAGCTCAGGCATTTCGTCAGCACAATTCCGTGTGAGATTCTGGATCAACGCTGCCTGTTGACGATTGTCAGCCTGACGGCCACGGTTGAAGGTGCGGTCAATGGGCAAGATCAGCATATTGAAATTCACTGGCAGATTTCAGGCACATTGGGTGAATCGAAATATGAGGTCTGGCTTGATCAGGTGCTGTCCGCCAAGGCACGAAATTCCAAGGTCTATCATCGTTTGGACGTCACTGGCAGCACGCCGGACAGCACGCTAAACATCACACACCGAATTGATCAGCAACTTGCTGCGGGAACCTATCGAGTTTGGGTTCGTGGAAGCGATGGGGCAAATCTGTCGCAATGGGCCAGTCACACGTTTGAAGTCGATGACGACGGAAATCCAGAGACTCCCATTCAGGAAGTCGCTCCAGAAAGGCCGGAAATAACCGTCATCCGCCAGGGGCAGGGAGCAGCTGGTCAAGCGATCTCAGAAGGCGGCATCGGCTGGACGGGCAACAGCGTGCTTTACGATGTCTGGCTGGGGAAGCAAGATACAGGTGGGACACTGCGTGCTTACGCTCAAATCAAAAACGTACCGCAAAACACGATTGCCTTGCGAGAACTTGCGCTCGCTTCAAGTCGTGTTCGGCGGACAACCTACAGCGATGTCCAGGCCGATAGCGATCTGGCTCAACTGGAATCTGGCGACTATCAGTTCTTTGTTCGAGGAATCAATGGGGCGATCGACGACGCTGGCAGATGGAAAGGTCAAGGTGACTGGAGTCGCGGAGAACGCTTTTCGTTTTACCGGGTTGAGGGAACGGATGCGATTCCCGGCAATCTAAACGTGACTGCTGAAACTCGTTTGACGGTCGAATGGGATCCCGTCGCATACGCAGACGCCTACTTCGTGAGCTTTTGGAAGGGGCCTGATTATTCCAGCAACCCTCCAGTCAACATCAAGGTTAATGGAACCCGGTTTGTTGCCAGTGGTGGTCGTGTCGAAGCTGGCGGACAAACAATTGGCGTCAATCCTGGTGACGAATTCTTTATTCGGGTGCGCGCTATCGGCAGTGAAGGCATGCTGGAAGGTTTGCGAGCGGGAAACTTTGCTTCAGCGACAGTTGCTATACCTGCTTCCGTTTCTGCGTCTGAAATTGGGACTCCCGATATCAAAGGGCCAGCCGCTGAGACCGCGAATTCAATGCCGATCCTGCGTTGGAATCACGCAGTGCATGCAGATTCCTATGACGTTTGGTTTACATCGCTGCAGACTCGCCGGCGCATGTTTCTGGCGAACGGCATTACAGACAACGTCTTGCATCTTCGCCCGCAGGTGCTGCTGCAGATGTCCGATTTGCCGTCCGAACTAACCAGTGAGTTCAAGGCCGACGGCGACCTTGCCGATGGGCGCTATCGCTTCTGGGTGCGTGGCCGAAATTCTGTTGCTTCGGTCGGCGGCACGTGGAGCACGTCGTACGACTTCACGGTCGATTCGACTGGACTGACCAACATCTCGCTGCTGGATGATTCCAACCCGGCAGCTCAGCCGTTGCTGTCTCCCAGGCTCATCGAACGCTATGTCGAAAACAGACAGCAAAACATTTTGATCGCCAATGGACTGGGCGAATCCTTTGGAGCATCTGTTCTTGCTCGCTACATCCCCGATGATTCACAGGGGCTCGTCCGTCCCGTCGTTAACGATTCGGCGACGGGGATCGCTCAATTGCGTTATCCCGATCTTTCGGTCGGCAACAACGTGACAGACATGGCGTTTCTTGACGACGAACATTTGATCGTGCTTAGCAGAGGCTCCAGTGATGTTCGAGTGATCGATCTGGCGAACTGGCAAGTGATCTCCGAATTCGCTTTGATGCCGGGTGCAGGTGGCAGAGCTCCCGATGTGATGGATCTGGAAGTGCTGTCCAACGGGCAAATTATGATCGTATCCAACCGCAGTGATCGCCTGCGGTTGCTGGATGTCGACAGCAATTATCAGCTGACGGAAGTTGACGTTCCGGAATCAACGCCAGATGATCAGGGATTCCAATTGCCCCATGGAAGAGCCGTTCAGCTATCAGCGGTACCTCGCAGCGACGGAACGTATTCCGTGTTTCTGGCGACGCCCACTGTGCAGGGCATTGTGACGGCAATTTACGATCCAACGACACTGAAGTTGACTCCGGCAGTAAATGAGGATGGCACTGAACGGTCTGTCATCAGTCGCAGCACTTTTGCAACTCCCCACCTGGGCGGACGCACGGCTCAAATCGCCACGGGCAGCGGAGCCCTGCAGACGTTCTATCTGTCGACGGACCGAAATGGCTTTCTGACATGGGTTAATGTGGACACGTTAGCGTTTGGTTTTATCGACCTTGTTCAACATATTGATTTCGCGTCTCGCGATCCATTGTCAGAAGATTACAAGAATCCGGACGATGCTCATGTCGACCCAAGTCGAATCATACAAATCGACGCGAATACGATTGTTGTGCTCAATAATCGAGCGTTTAGCGTGATTTTGGGGCTGGAAACAGATGGCGAAAACGCACTTCGGGTGCGAAGCGCGTCAACGTTTGACAACGGCTATGGAGCTGCCGTTTTCTCGCTGCCATCCGGAGCCAAAATCTATTCCTCAGCCGGCAGCGCAAACGGGCCTCAGATTGGCCCAGACAATGTGATTGTCGCAGAACTAAATCTCGACTCATCCTTCAACACGTGGTCGGCTGGAGAGCTGACGGGCTTCGTGTTGGCAGATCCTGTAAAACGCGCCAGCGTTGTCGGCAGCGACAGCATTATACTGGAATTCCACGCGGGACGAACGTCAACCGTGTCTGCGGTTGATACTGAGTTCAACAACACGAAGTCTGCACTACAGCTGTTCACTGCTGAAGGAACGGCCTACGCAGATCGAGGCAGCCCTGCTGCGACTTACTTTGATCCAGCCAGCGGTAAGTTGTTTCTAATAGCTCATCTTGCATTGTCCGGTGGCATCGGCGCAGCGGACGAACATTATCTGGGCGTCGTTGATGTCTCCCTCGCTGATGCCCCGGTGCTGCATTCAGTTTATTTGATGCCGCCTGATTTGAGGTGGTACTTTGTGGAATTCACGGCTGACAGAATTGCCGTTCTGGACCGCCTGGGTTCCGAAGTTGTTACGCTGTCAAACTGGATGTCGCCGGACACTGCGATTCTGCGTACCGTTAACTTCGCAGATCGGCTTCCACGAACCTATGGCGAAATTCATTCGGGCCGCATCCGAACTCTGGCGGACGGCACAAACGTCGTCCTGCACGACACGGCTCCGCATAGAGTCTTTGCCGTGTATGAACCTCAGGAACTCAACTCAGCATCTTCCGTCGCAACCGTGCATACCAATACTGCCGGCCAGTGGATTTATGACGCTCACGTGTTTGACGAAGATTGAGTCATCGCGGTTACGGGGGATGCGAAAGTGCTGATTCTGAACATCCGCACGGGCGTCTTTGAAACGATTCAGCAACTGGACGACTTGGCGAATGCAGACCTTGACCTGTTCGGCGTGCGGGAGACCGCGTTTCGCGATGGAGTACTATCGGTGGCGAGCCCCGGAAACGGAGTGGTGGCAGAATTTCTGATTCAGCCGTATGAAAATGGCGTCGGATTCGATGTCGAATTGACCAGCATCGTCAACGCCCGAATGTTGTTTCCACATTACTAACAGCTTCCGGTCAGTGGGTAATTGAAGCCAATCGAGTGCGGCATTTTCCAAAACCAAACGCACGCGACACTCACCGCAATTGATCAGTATTTCAGATTGATCGAAAAGCGGCCTCCACTTTGACTTCAATCCTCTCAATAAATGACCTGCTGGCCATCTGGAAAATCGCCCTTCCAGCCACACGGAAACCTTCCAGTGCAGTACCAATACGCTTGGCTTGCGAAGAATCCTGGTGGATAGACATCAGAGTACTCAGCCTCGATGCAAGCATGCAATATGTCACAATTAACCGATTGAACAAATGAACGCGGCACGTCGTTTTCCGCTACTACCGCTTTGCATTTTTCTTCCACAAATTCCTCGACAATTGGCTTAAGTTCATCAATCACTGAATTCCATTTTTTAAATCGTTCCTTAGAACGCACCACCAATTGCTCACAATACCGATTGGCAGCCTCATGCAGTAATTCTTCCCAGTCCTGCGATAGGCAGTGCTCCAGGATGCAACCAAGATAGCGGTTTCTGACTCTTTGTGGCCGTTATCTGGCTTCCCAACATTAGTGAACCAAACTGGTTCTTGTAGTTGTGCTAATGTTGCTTTAGTAACTACTTGCATACCCCTTGCTCCAATCCCAGGACAGAAAACTTAATTATCCCGGGTTTCTCTGCGATATGGAACCCGCACGACTTTATCGCTTGGAGTAAGTCCGAGTAAAGCACGCTTAGCCTGGGGGCATGGCACCGGGTTTGTTCAAAACGTTAATTGCTAATTGTCGGTCTTCAGTAATTCTGCCATGGCCCAGCCCAGTGCGTTGCCGACTTCCATATAGGTTTCTGCGTTGTGATTGTAGTGATAGCCCTGCCCGCTGGGAGAAACCGATTTGTCTCGCCAAAACGGCCTGGCGTCAATTGCCTTGACGTTGCCCTGAAACTCGGGGTACATGCCGGTGTCGCCACTGACAGCCAGTTGTGCGTTGGCGATGGTGAGGCCGTGGCCTTTCAGTTCGTTGCCTTCAAACGCAATTGTTGCCAGCACAAATTTTGCTTCAGGCGCGGCGAAATCTTTTCTTAGCGTTTTGATGAAGTGGACAAGGTTCTGTTCGTAGCGGCTGGCGTGCGCCGCGGTCTGATCTTTGTGTCCCTGCCAGAAAACAAATCCCGTGACTTCATAGCCCTGCCCTTTGTAACCGGGATAGTACTTGTCGAGATTCTTCAGCACAGCTTTGGCGTGTGCTGTGTCGGCGTCATACTGTCGACCGGCATACCAGTTGACTGTTTTTTTCGGTTCGCCTTCCACCCATGAATCGGGATTGTCTTTGTAGCCAGCGTATGTTTTGCCATCGAAGGTGTATCGTTCGCTGCCCGGTGGAAGCAGGTCCCAGCCTAGGCTGCGATTGCCAATACAGGCTTTCAGAATCAGCACGGGTTCTTCATGGATGTGCCCCATGATGTGGCCAAAGCCAATCTCAGGCCCGAAGTTGCCGTTCACCTTCAGCCACTGATTTTTCAGATCCGCGAACTCGTCCATGTTGTCGAAAGGCACTCCGCGTTTGTCCATCACGTGTACAAATCTAACGTCCTGCCGTTCCGTCCATGCACCAGCGTCATCAACCAGATGCGGATATTTGTGCTTCTGTTGAATCATGAATTCCAGTGTTCCTGGTTGATCCGCAGGACTGGGACGACCAAAGCCCAGCATGTTGGATTGCCCCAACAGGATAAACACTTTCACAGGTTTGTCCTGAGACGCCGGTTTGCCATCCGGGTCTGGCAGTTCTTGTGCAACAGACGTGGATGCGAATGCCGTCAGCAGAATCAGAAGAGAGTGTTTTTTGAACATGTTGTTTCTTTCAAAGTGTCGAGCGGCACCTGGATATTAAGAACTACATATTCGCGTCCCCAACGTTCGAATACAAACGTCCGAGGGCAATTGGGGCGTTTCTGGTGCGGTCACGGATTGTGGTCGATCGGAGATTGTTGAATATGTTTGGCCGGGGCTCGGCTGGGTGTGGTACCAATTGCAATGTGAAATGTTTGTGAGTCGAGTAAAACTACGGGGCCAGCCACTCCATTGTTGTGTCGCCCGATGTTGGTGTTTGAAATCGAGCTTTTAAATTGCCTTCTCGGCGAAGCAGCAGCCATTCCATGGATTGGATTTTGCACGATATGACGGCAAAGTTTGCCCTGCCGAGTTGCAGTTCGTCACGCTCGGGGATGCGGCCGATGACACTGGCTGGTAGGTTGGATTCAGGCAGGTTACATACGGTTCCAGGAGCATGCGGTGCCAGATAGCCTCTGAGGCTGGATTCTGGTTCACTGTTCCAAAAACGGTCGGCTGTTGTGTCGTTTGTGTGAATGACGGCTTTTCCGCTCAGCTGCAGTTGAACCATGGCAGCGGCGTCGTAAAACAGCCACGAAACCTGTGGCTGGCTTTGAATGCTGGTGATTTTGGCAGACCGAAGATCCGTATGCACGTAGATAGTTTCGTGCTGAACATCGACATGACGCAGCACGACAACTCGCTGTCGGCAGCCGTCCATGTCTGACGTAGCCAACACAGGCAGTCGCCAGCCGGAATCTCGCTGAATCACCGCGGCGGTCAGGTTTTCCCAGCATTGCGTGTGGATAGCAGGCAGCGATGTCAGGTCGCTGAACGAGTGCGAACCGGATGCGGCGGGTTCAATGTTGCTCATGTTTTGTTTCTTGCAAGGGTTTGGCCCTTGCCCCAGTGGCGTGGTGTGCGGGAATATGTGGGGAGTCTGAATCGCCGAGTCGCGACGTTGTCGCTGTGAAAACCGGGACTAACGCCCAAAGGGCTGATGAATTTGGTGCTGTTCAACTAGTCTGTTTGCGAAAGATCCTTGATGGTTTGGATGACCGCGTGAAGTTCGGCGACTTGTCGTCCGGGCAAGCGACCTTCAAGATCGCAGGCGGCTAAAAGTCTTAGTTCTTCGTTGTCTTCGTGTTGGTCAAGTCGTCTGCGAGCACGCGCGCCAATGGTGCCGTCTGCGATGCGATGTTGGGTGGGCAGATTTTCGACCAGCCACAAAGTTCGTTCTGAAACAATGTCCTGAATCGCCGTGCTGGTCGCTCGAACGGCATCCTGAGGATCGATGCCGTAGCCAACGTCGTGCAGCAACGCGGCGATGATGAAATCTTCATCCCACGGTCGAGCATCGTTGGCCAGGTGAAAAACCTGCAGGCTATGGTAAAGCAGATCGCCTTCGGGGTGTTCGCGTCGATTTAAGCGAACTTTGTCCATGGGAGCCAGCAGAGCATAATACTGATCGAAGCGGCTTTCCATGGGCTCGACGTTTTCGGAGTCTGCACTTGATGGCGTGCCAACCGTGGCCGCTGATGTCGCTTCAATCTGTTGCAGCGACAGGCGGATTTCCAGATCTGTGGGCAGAAATTCTGTGTCGAGATAGCTGCTTGTGATTTTGCGAGCAGCTCTCCAACGTGCGGTTGTGAAGTTCGTTTCTCTGCGAGAATGCAGCAGTTGAGCGGCTTCGAAGCAGATTTTTCGTCGCAGTTTTTCGTGATCCATGATGTCGGCCTGTCGAAATGTATCGGCCGCGAAATTATTGCACAAATTGGAATTCGGGCAGCATGACCAGCAGCCACAGTAGATCCTGAACAGATTCAACGGTGGGTTGTTGGCCCAGTACCGATTCAGCCAGACGCCGTTCTGCCGGCGATGGTTCGCGGCAAACTGCTTCAAGAAAAACGTTTTCGATAAATTGTACGGGGCTGCTGGCTTCCGGCAATCGCCTGGCAGCTCCCGCCGCCAGCATGTTGTCCAGAATTTCGCCGTTGGCTAAATCGATTGCTTGCAGAGTCGACACGGAATCCGGGCGAGTCGTCACAATTTGTTCTCGATTGGGACGCCCCAGAGATCTCATTAAAAGGTCGCTTTTCAACAAGGCGGCTCGCGCATTTCTGGCGGACGTATTGGTGGCCGCCGTTAGTTCCGCAACGATTTTACTTTCTGCGTTGGGGCCAAGAAATGCTTGAGGGCTGACGGCAACAGCGTTAGACCATGCAACACTGTCCAGCTTTCCGGGTTTGGGGATTTGCTGGCTGATTTGCCAGGTGCCATCCGTTGCGATGCGGGTCTGCTGCTGATCTTTGTCGGTGATGACAAGTTCGGCATACAGCCCTGCGGGGTTCGGCCCTGCTCCTGCATTTCCACCATCGACGAAGATTTCGTTGGTTCCGAATTTGAGGTGTTTGGCGACGTTCAGTGATTCGATGGTTTCCCAGTTGTCGTCCGTTTTGACCTTCTTGCCATTCACGTAAACCGTGTAATCGTTGTCACAGGTAATCACCAGAATCGCCTTCGATGGAGCATCGGTAAGTTCAAACGATTTTCTGAATGCGACGCGTTCGCCTGCGGGAGCGGCGGAGATATTTTCGTAGGCCCAGATCCATTGTCCGCTTCTGGTGGCAGTGGCGTAGGCTTCGCCGTAATAAACCTGTGCGGGAATCGGTGCCTGAATGGCTTTGGGCGCGTTGGCTGTCAGCATCCAGACGGAATCCATGAACTGTTCCGCGGTCAGATGTCGAGCAATGGGGCCTCGAAAAACGAATTCATTGGCCGTTGCAGAATCCTGAGCCGGAGCGCTCTGGCTTTGATAAGCGTTGGACGTAGCGATCAGTCGCAGTATGGCTTTCAGGTCGTAGTTGTGTTCAACTAGATAATTGGCCAGATAGTCAATCAGATCTGCATTCCATGGTTCTGTGTGCATGGCGTCAACCGGGTGGACGATGCCATGGCCCATCATTCTGTGCCAGAGTCTGTTTACGATTGTTCGTGAAAATCGACCGTTCTTTGGTGACGTCATCACTGTGGCCAGCTGTTTCAGGCGTTGGGGCTGTTCAGCGGCGGCGTCAACTTCTCCGACTTCAGGAAAGATCCAGCGCGCTGTCGCCGTTCGTCCCACAGGTTTGTCGCAGCGGTGAATTTCGAGTTCTCTATTCGAATAGATGGCGGCCAGTCCGTACGCTTCGTCCAGTGTCCAGCGGTCGATAAAGCTGTCATGACATGAAGCGCACTTCATGTTGATGCCGAGAAACACCTGTGACACATTTTGAGCGAACTGGATTTCAACCACCTGGCTGGCGTTAACGCTGCCGCGCCACTTGATGCCGTTGATGAAGCCTTCTGATTCCGGCGTTGGCGAAATCAGCTCGCGCACAAACTGGTCGTAAGGTTTGTTGGCCAGCAGAGATTCGTAAAGCCAGTTGGTGATCTGTTTGCGTCCGCCGTCGATGAATCCGGTGCCAGCGTAGTCGTTTCGCAGCAAGTCGTTCCAGAAGGTCAGCCAATGCTCAGCGAAGTCGTGTTTGCGTTCGTCACCAAGCAGTTGGTCGATCAACTGCGATCTTTTGTCCGCGGCTGTCTGTGCATAAAACGTCGCCTGTTGCTCGCGTTCCGGCGGAAGTCCAATCAGATCGGAGTAAGCTCTGCGAATAAACGTGGCATCGTCGACTTTGGCGGGTGCCGTGATCTGGTGTTCGCGATAGTAGGCCTTCAGAATTCGGTCAATGGGGTTTTGGCCATTGAAGTCTGCGGCGGGTAAGGTGACTTCGCGAGGTAGTAGTGGAGGTTCGTAGCCGGTGGCGGCAAAGCGATAGCCGGGTTCCCAGGAGAGGCCGGTGGCGACCCATTTCTTCAATGTCGCGATTTCGTCCGGTGACAGGCGAGGTTTCCCTTTTGGCGGCATTTGATCGTCAGTGTCGGTGCTTTCGACCAGCTGGATCAGTCGTGAGATTTCGCCTTCATCGCTGTCGGCGTAGCCGGATTCCTGCAATTTTCGTTGTGTATTAAACGAAAAGCCGCCTTCTGATTTTTCGCCGGTGTGGCATTCAGCGCAGTGGGCTTTCAGGACGGGGACTACATCGTGGGCGAAGTCGATGTCCTGAGCGGCAACAAGGGATGAAACGCCCAGTGTGGTCATTAGAAAAAAAATTGTTCGAAGCATGGCGGGGTCACAGCAAGTGAAGTCTTGAAGAGGCATTGCTTCTATTGTCGCCTTCGGTGTGAAAGGTGCAAGTTAGCGAGGCACCTGGCGCCATATTTACATTGTCGACGGTCGTTTTAGTTGAGACGTGGGCGGAGTTTATGTCGGCTGCACTTTATCAACACATCGGTCCGGGAAAATACGTGGTCATAGATTTGCTAGAATCGGTGTGGCCAGCAAAACCGGAATTCTGGCGTCTTAGTCGATCGCTCATGGGCGTTTGCCGGAATGAATTTACGGGGGAAATTGCTTGCTGAAAAGGGCTGACGTGCGAAGGCGACAACTTCAACACCACTGCGTTTTGTCCACGAGTGAATCGATTTTGCGTCGGCCTACGGGAGCGGGTTTCCCATATTGTTGATGCGATCTGGAAGCTGTTGTTGTCCGTTGGAAACATTCGCGTCTGTTGTGATTCGCATTTTCCATAAACGCTCGTTCAACCTTTGATTGCCGATCTATGCTTTTCGATGTCACGATGAGCGTCCGCACGAAGATTGGCGACAGATGCACATTTGAATTTGGTGTGTTGTTGTCTGAATGTCTGTTGTGTGATGCGTTCTTCGGGGTCATGGGGCACAGAAATTTGCTGTAGGCTGGTTTCCGAATTGATGCGACATCGTTCGGCTGTTTGGCTGCCAAGGGAAGCAACGACATGGTCGATTTTTCGCAGAGCAAAAATAGCAGGCAAAGCGTGGCATGTCGGCGACGGGCGCCCAGAGTGCCGATGCCCGTGGAAGTTGAACTGTTAATCAGCGAGCGGAAGGTTTCTGCCGTAATTCGTGACGTGTCTTTTGATGAAGAATCAGGAGCTGCGTTTTTTGGCATTGGAGTACATCACAGCGAAGCGATTCCATTAGACGTTTCCGTAGGTTGCCGATTGGTGTCTGCAACGGACGTCTTGCCGAAACTGTCGCAAGTCACGTTGATGTGGACTCGCCAGTTCGGCGTAGATGGCTTTTTAAGTGGTGGGCGAATGTACCGTGAGGCAGCTGCAGGCAGTGGAGATGAACCATTATGAGCCGTGAACCTATCTCCGGCGGCATATCCAGTTCGCCGTTTGCACGACACGTTGGCGAATGGAAGTCTGATGTTGAGTCATTTTTTCGCGACGACTGGTCGAGGCTTCGAACGTTGATTGTGCAACTGGAAAACCAGTCGTGGAGTAATCAGCTTAATCTGAACGTGGACTCGTTCAGCGGATTTGCGGACGCAGTTGATTCGCGAGCAGCAGAACCCGAGCAGGGAATACTGCGAGAAGATTTCATAGCGTCAGGTTCAGCGAGTGATGGCGATTCAACCAGCGATCGGTTGCTGCAGTTGTCGGTTCAAATTGAACAGCGACTGAATGTTTCAAGTCGGCAGCAGGAGTAACGGCACATGGTGTTTCAATTTGCTGGAAATTCTGAAGCAGAAGCGACAACTACGTTTACGACAACGCACTGTGTTTTTCGACGTGGTTTGACGTGGTTAGCGCTGCCTGCGATGTCGGTTCGAGAAGCTTTGCCTCAACCGGAAATGGTGTTTGTGCCTGGAACTCCGAAGACGTTTGAAGGACTTTGTCACGTTCGCAGTGAATTTATTACCGTCTTGAATCTCGACCACATTATGGCGACGCAGAGTCATAGCCGCGATCAAATTATGCTGATTCTGGATGACTGCGATGGACCGTGGGGCCTGCTGGTTGATGAAGTATCTTCCCTGGTACCTCTGGAAGTGTCTGACGCACCGGATGGCACCACATCGGAATCTCAATCTGCTGTTATCGGCTGGGCAACTTTGCGAGATAAAGTGATTCAGGTGTTGGATCAAGGCAGAATCCGTGAAACGGCAACGAAAGAACTTGCGGCAATCTGGGAACGAGCTGAAGAGGTCGGATCTGACGACGAACTTGCTGAAGTTGGCGTGGCTGCCTGTGGAGGCAAATTATGAGCTTTGGTATTCGACTTTATTTGTCTCACTTACTAACTGCGGTCGTTTCCGGATATTGTGTCTGGTACGGACTTCAGGTTCGTGGGTTCAGCCAGCTGGCATTTGTTGTCTTGTTTGTTGGCAGTGTTAGTGTCCCCGGCATTGTTGTCGCAAGGATGCTGACGCGCAGTTTGCGGCGGATGGAAGCCAGTCTTTCTGAAGTTACAACGAATTGGAAAACAACCGGACTTGTGGAACTTGATGATACGGTTGGGCGGTTAATTGAAACTCTTGGTCGTCAGCGAAGTCTGGCGCAGGACGTTGATGAATTGACGAACCGGTTAAACGGCTCGGCGTCCGCCTTGCGACGAAGAAAACCGACTGCCGGTGAACCTGGCTTAACTGACACGCTGGGCGAATTGTCGCGATCGTCGGCTCGCAGCGTTGGTCGAATTCTGTCGCTGGGGCAGGATATTGCGAAACACGCCCACGATGCAAACTGGGGAGCAGAAGAACAGGTTCAGGCCGTCGTGACGGCGATTGGTTCTGTGGAGCGTCTGTCCGGTGGAATTCAGTCTGCTTGCAGTGAGGCGGATTCTATTCAACAGGCGGCAGCAGAAGTTAATCAACAGGCCACCGCTGGATTGCAGCTGATTGAACAAATGGTTCAGGGCATGGCGGGAATCAGCTGCAATGTGGAATTCAGCGAAAAGAAAATGGTCGCGCTCAGTCAGCAGTCAGAACAGATCAGCTCGATCGTCGAAACGATGGGTAACATTTCTGCCAGAACAGACATGCTGGCGTTGAACGCGTCGATCGAAGCCGTGCGAGCTGGCCAGGAAGGTCGAGGCTTCGCGGTGGTTGCGGAAGAAGTTCGTAAGCTGGCGGAACGCACAGCTTCTGCATCACGTGAGATTGCAGCTTTGGTGGATGCGATTCAGCACGATGCTCAAGACACTGTTACAGCGATCTCACAGGAGCGCGATCAGGTTCAGGATGAGATTCGTCGAGTCACGGAAGCGGGATTGAAGCTGGAAGAGATCGGTCGCACAGCGGTGGTTGTGGGCGATCGCTCAAGGCAGATTTCCACCGACACAATGGAGCAGTTGCAGCGCGTACAGGATCTGGTGAATGCGTTACGAAAAGTATCAACAATTGCAAATCGCATTAAAGGCCATAGTGACGCGACTCGAAATAAAACCACCGACCTTGCGGAAACAGCTCAGGATCTGGAAGAAGGACTGTCGCCAATGTACCACTATGGCGACGCGGGCAATGACAATTCATTCGCAGGCCAACTCGACTCTTTCGAATACAACAGCGGTGCTGAAAGATCGCGATTCGGGCAACATCCGGAACGAAACGTAGACGAGTTGTTGCAGGCGGCATCATCCGGGGAGCTACGCCAGTGATGCACGGTGCCAAAACCTCGAACCCCGATCTCGCCAACGCAACCAACGAACAACTGCGTGCGGAACTTACGAAAGTGGCTCAGGCTGCGTCCGAAACAGCGGACGCGATTCTGTCGGAAGCTGCTTGTGCGCTGCTTGACCTGTTGTCAGTGACGTTGTTACTTAGCGAAGACAATTCGGGGGATGCACGTGTTGCTGAAATAGCGGAATTCTGTCGGCAGGCTGGATTGCAGGTACTGTCTGGTGGTGATTCTTCTGACAGTTTGGTTGCTGTTGTTGACGAGGTTGGTAAGCGTTGGGGGGCTGAACTTGATTTACTGGCTCCGGAAGAACGATTTGCCTGTCAGTCAAGCGGTCAGTGGCCCGATTCATCGTCTGGCGGCTGGGATGTTCTGTTGCTGCAACAACCGCAGGAAGATAACGCGTCTGATGTATTGAACAAGCCTGCTGCTACGTTCGCTCTGGACATTGATGGAATCCTTGCGTCGCTTGCGGAATGCGAGCGGCAGGAGTCTGCAGCGGCGCCAGCAGCAGAAAACATACATGCACAGGTCGTGGATGAAGTGTCTTTGCCTCAGCCGCCGTCCAGTCCGGAAGTGATTGACGATCCGGAAATGGCGGCAGCATTTGCCGACGATGCTCAGCAGTGTCTTGGCGAAATGGAATCAAGTTTACTGAGTCTGGACACCGGCAGCGATTCTGCGGCTGCATTGTTAAATTTCTGTCGCCAGCTGCACACTTTAAAAGGAGCTTCCGGAACTGTTGGGTTGTCTCAACTTGCGAAGTACCTGCACGACGTTGAGAGCTATCTGGACGCCACCGCAAATTCAAAAGTTGATGTCGATGCTTTGCTGAAGTGCCTGGACACCATTCGATTTCAGTTGGATGCCATTGGTGTTTCTGGCCATGGCGCGGTCGTTTGCTCTACGTCATTCAATTGTCAGCCGCCAGGTTCAGCGTACAATGTTGACACAGTCAGTTCACTGGTGCCATCCGTTGTTGGAAAGGTGCCTGCGGCGGTTTCTCCACCGGTTTCTCCGGCTGCGTCGGTTGGTGCGGAAAGCGAGCTGTTTGTTAGAGTTGAAGCGTCGCGTCTGGAGCGTCTGATGGATCTTCTGGCCGAACTGGTCATGTTGCGAAATCGGCGTGATACGTATGTTGAGTCGCTGCACACAATCCACCACGAATTGAATCAAAGTGCGTCGCGTACCAGAGCACTGACATCGTGCGTCGAATTCAATCATTCTGCGACTGGCGACGTTGGGCATCAAAGCTCAGCAGATGCAACTGGAGCGAACGCCAAGAGTTTGTTTTTGTCGCGGTCACTGGATGAAATTTCCAAAGATGTGTCAGAAATCGGCAGGTCAGTACAAGGCCTGTTCGACCCACTTTCTGAAGACAATTCTGCCGTGTCGCATTTGATCGGTCGGTTTCGGCAGGAACTGATGGAATTGCGAAGACTTCCCGTTGGTGGGCTGTTTCAACGCTTGCAACGTTCTATTCGAGATGCGGCCAGGGCTGAAGGCAAGCAGGTTGAAGTTCGTTTTGAAGGTCAGGGAGCTCGCGCTGAAAGAGCCGTTCAGGATCGACTGTTCGAACCGTTGCTGCATTTGGTTCGCAATGCCGTGAGTCACGGAATGGAGACCGCGGAGGTTCGCGTGGCTTCAGGGAAGCCAGCGTGTGGCTGTGTTGTGCTGGCTGCATGGTCAGACGCCGCATCGTTGTGTATTGAAGTTCGTGATGACGGGCCTGGCCTCAACGATGTTGCTTTGGAAACGCGCGGTCGTGAACTGGGCCTGTTGCAGCCGGGCGAAGTTGTCAGTCAGTCCAGACTATGGAAGTTGATTTTCCATCCGGGCTTTTCGACCAAGTCTGCTGCCAGCGAGATCTCTGGTCGTGGCGTTGGGATGGATGTGGTCGACAACTGGGTGAGACGCCTGAGAGGCCGGATTGACGTGGAATCGAATCCTGGGAACGGAACAACTTTTCGCCTGCATATCCCTTTAAGATCTGCAATTGAGCATGCGATGGTGGTTCGATCGGGAGGCCAGTTGTTTGCAGTGCCGATGCACGCGGTCAGTGGGACTTCGGATTCTCGGCTGCCTATGAGCGATGGCTGCGATTCTGCGGGAAGTAAGTCCGCTGTTCCGCTAAGTGAAATTCTGGGATGTCGAACCGAACAGCTGGGGCGTGGTTGTCACATCACTTTGCGTGACAACGGAAAGAAAAACGATCGCGACAAAGCACGATCACGGCAGGGCACCACAATTTCGGTGGATGCAATCGTGGGGGTCGAAGAAGTTGTGGTGCGAGCCTTACCTTCTCTTCTTCAACGGAACGAGTTGTTTGCCGGCGTGACGTTGTCCGGTCGAGCAGAAACGGTATTGCTGCTGGACGTATGCCGATTGTTGGAAGTGAAACGGCGAGGCACGTTTAGTGCGTGTGAAGACGTGACTGAGCCTGCAGTTACCCCTGCAGCAAGTGAGCTGCAACATTCGAAAAGCTGCGTTCTTGTTGTCGACGATTCTGTGGTAATTCGCCGCAGTCTGACCCGTCGACTGAAAGCGATTGGCTTTGACGTTTCAGAAGCCTGTAACGGAAAAGAAGCACTTGCGATTTTGCGTTCGGGAGGAATTGCCGCAGTCGTCTCAGACATCGACATGCCGGGCATGAATGGTCTGGATCTGCTGCACGAAATGAAGCGCCAGAAGTCGTTGCAGGATATTCCCGTGACCATTCTAACCAGCCGCGATGAAGATCGCACCGTAGCGGCCATCAGAAGCCTTCAACCTGATGCATTGCTGAATAAACCTGTGACCGATGTCACCGTAACCGCCATCGTCGATTCGTTTTCGGGTGGCACCTGTCGCATTCAATCTGTTGAACCTGATATTCGTTAACAAGTTCCGCTCGCAACCAAACTGTACACTACCACCAGAGAGATACTAAACATGTCACCACCAACGATTCTTGTTATCGACGACAGCGCTACAATTCGAAAAATGGTTGACAGTCACTTAAGCCAGGAAGGCTATCGAGTTGTGTTGGCACCCAATGGCGAGTTGGGTATTTCGATGGCGGCTGAGATTCGGCCGGACCTGATTTTGCTGGATCATCAGTTGCCGGGCACAACTGGAATTGAAGTTTGCAAAAAGATTATTCAAATCCCGGAATGTCAAAACATCCCGTTTGTGGTTTCTTCGACGCTAAGAAAGCAGGCTTACGTTGAGTACATGGATGTTCCGAACGTGGTCGATTCTTTGCCAAAGCCGTTCAAGCCCGAACTGCTGAAAATGACAGTCGCCAATGCTTTGGAAACGGGGGCCATGGTCATCGCTTCTCAGGCGAACGGGACGGCGGTTCCTGAAGTTGTCGGCGAAACAGACCAGCCAGCCTTATCCGGCGACTTCCGCTGGCTGGGACTACGCGAAGTGATCGACTTTCTGAACAATGGCCGAAAAGACGGGATGCTTGAAGTTGAAACGGAGAAAAACCGCGTCTGCTTTTTCCTAAGCGATGGACGCATTCAGGGCGTGGTTTCAGCGTCTTATGATCCAGCTGACGTTGCCGCACAATTGCCGGAAGCGATGAAAGAGCTGTCTCCTTTGCTGCAGTTTACCATGAGCAGCGGTACGTCAACTCGAGTTGAAGGGCTGATGGAACTGATGGACAAAAAAGTGCTGGACCCCCGAATGTTGAAGACGTTGCTGCGACAGCAGGCAGCCGTGTTGACTCGATATTGTTTCCTGAATAACCCGGTAAACTTTAGTTTTCTTCCCCAGCGAACGCCTCCTTCACTGTTTCGCAAAGCCGCTATCGATTGCTGCCTGTCTGCCATATTGATTGACGGAGCGGTTGGTGCTTCAACCACCGATGAACCGGCAACCGACATGGGCTGGGTGCGCAACAGCCTGCGCGGCCAGAACCTTGATCGGTCTGGTCTTTCGGCATCGCACATTCAATTGCTTGCCTGTGTTGATTCGACACCGAAAAGTGCGGCAGAGCTTGCAGCCAAAACAGGTTTGTCTCGTTCCGAAGTGGTCGCCGTGTTGGAAGGTTTACTGCTTTCCGACTGGGTCGAAAACAAAGCTCTGGCTGAAACTCAAACCATGGTGGTGTACGAAACGGACGCCGACGGAGCAAATGTGATGCGAGCCGTTATCGAAGATTCCAGCTGCCATTGGACGGGAAATGTTGTTCGCGACGAATTCAGTTTTCAGCTGTTGCTGAAACGGAAATCTCCAGACGTGGTCTTTGTTGCGGTTGGCGGTGAACACGAACTTGATCTTCCGCCAAAGTTGAAATCCAGCACGTTGCTGGATGGCAATCAAGCGGTGATTCTTGTTGCAGCCGACGAAGCGGAAGAATGTCGGTTGGCTGAATCATTGCGGTCGCTGCCGTTATTAAGGCGACCTTTCAATCGAGCTGATGTTTTGTCGGTTTTGCAAAACGCGTCTCGCCTGGATGTCGCACCGCCAGCAGTTAAAGACGTGGTGTTGGCTGAATGCACGGCTGTTTTGGGAGCAAATTCATGAGTGTCAGTTCATTCCAGGCAGGTGCAGCGCTGTCCAGCGATGTTGTTGCTGAGCTTACAATTGTCAATCCGCCTTTTTGTGATTCCAGTAGAGCATTACTCGCTGGGCAGCGACTGGTGATTGGTTCGGACCCCGGCGCAGACATTCGCCTGATTGACGACGAAGTGGCCGCCGCTCATTGCGTTCTAACCGGGGAATCCGGTTGCGTTGTGGTGAAAGACTGCTTCAGTCAGGCTGGCACGTTTGTAGACAGGGTTAGAATTCGTGAAGTCAAGTTGACGGCTGATGCATACATTCAGATCGGTGCCGCTGTGATTTCCGTACGAGTCAACCGTCCCCCGTCGACTGCCTTGTTGCAGCAAACTCCTAGAACTGCAGAACCACCTGCGGCGGTTGATGTGCCTGACAGTTTGCCAGACGAATCGCTCGAAAGGGAATCTCCATTTCAGGCCATCGATGCGATGCAGGCGAAGCTCGATGATGCTTATGCGGAAATCGAAGTGCTGCAAAATCGTCTTGCAGCAGTTGCCGCGTCTTCAGCCAGCACGACGACCGCGTCCAGCGAATTTGGCAATGATCCGTTTCAGGAAGAAATGATCGAACTGTTGCGTGCCGAAGTGATGGAACTGCAGGCGGCATTGGAAGAACGGCAACTTCTAACCGAACCTGCATCGAGTCCGGAGAACGTTGATTCAGACGATGATCACTATTTGGCTGCAGCAGATGCCGACAGGTTGGTGACGCGGCTGGAGCAATTGTTGCAGGAACTGGAAAAGAAAGACGGCCAGGTGGCAACGCTTACCGATTTGCTGGCAGCGACTGAAGAAGCCAGCCGAGCGGTACAGGACGAGAAACGGAATCTGAATTTGTGGCTGGAAGACATTGAAGCTCGTTTCGGGGACCGTGAAAAAGACTGGCAGTCGCAACGTGAAAAGCTGCAGCAACGTCTGGATGAAGCGACCGCAGAACGCGACCTCGCTGCCATGGCGGTAACCACAGATTCATCCAGCGCAAAACTTGAAGCCGCTCAAACGTTAATGGCAGGTCTGCGAGCAACCGTGGAAACTCAACGGCAGCAGCTTGCAGAATCGCAACGAACAATTGCTCAATTGCGAAGCGAAAGTTCAAGCCAACGGCCACATGCTTCGCGCGAAGACCTGGTTCGACTTTCCGAAGAACGAGCTGAGATCGCTCGCCAGAGACAGGAACTGGAAGCACTGCGAGCTCAGGAACGACAGTCTGGTGCGACGGAAACAAATCTTAAACTGAAGGCACTTCGCCAGCACCTGAATGAAATTCACGAACAGGAAGCGGCTGAACGTGAAGAGAAGAAACTTAGTAGTCGGATTGCCAGATTGTGGAGCCGGCTGGAGGGCCGATCATGAACGGAACGCCCGTTGCCTCGTTTGCTAATTCCGGTACGTCTGCCAAAACGCAGCAGGAACTGCTGGATCTGGCCCGTCACCTGGATCGCTTCGGTCGCAATGCCGAACTGTTCTTGACGCAACAGTTTGAACAGTTGGAACGCGCACTCGAAGAATTCGAGCGCGAAAAGGCAGCGTGGCGACGGCAGGTTCGGCGAGAAACCGATTTACTGAATCGACAGGCTGACAGCGTACGGCGAATGCGTGAACAAAAAGAATCAGGCAAAGAGCGGCTTCCCACACCAGCAGAACTGAAAGAACAAAAGCGAGTGCAGGATGCTAAAGCCGCTGCCGGAAAAAGCGGCGAATTGCCTATTCGAATGCTGCTACAACCCGGGAAGGCCAGCCTGATGCAGGTTGGTTTGCTGATGTTCGAAATTTCAAAACTGAATCGTGATATGGGTGGTCGCGGACTTCATTTTGACGTGGCGGATGTTCGCATGCCGAAGAAACGATTACTGGCGCGAAACGGCGGGCCTGAAGCGGGTGGAGAAATTCTGGAACTAACGGGAGCCTCTCGCCTGCCTTTGCGAGGCCGTGGTACTCATGTTGAACTGGATGTTGACGTGACAGAGCGAATTGCCTGTTGGATCGCGTTTAAGTCTCAGCTGGTACTGTCTTCGCTGACCAGTGGCGAACTATCCACGTCTTTTCAAAAGGGAAATTCCGTCAAGCGTGATGCGGAGCTTCATTCCGTAATCGGCGATGCTGTTCGCCGGGCCGATGATGCCGCCAGGCAGGAACTGCAACATGGAAGCTGCGCCAGTGGCGTCTTGTTTGCAAACAGCCCAATCGATGCCGGACAGCAGCAACTTGAAAGATTGGAAGGCTGTGCCGCCCGTCTGTTCCAGGATTGCGGCCTGCGATTGCATATTGAGCTGAAAACTGCGTGAGAAATCTGCAGCAGAGCATGGTGAGAACTCTTTCGGCTGCTGAAAAGATCATTGCGATTCTGTTACAAGTTGGGTAATGTCATGGTCCCGCCACGCGACTTGCATCCTGTCGTTCGCCAGACAAACTCCCACCTTGAACAGTCTTATGTTGTCACTGCACCGTCTCACCAGCCGATCGCTGACACATGCGTTAGCCGTGTGTGTTTTTCTTAATGCAGCGTTGCCACTTGCGGCACAGGATGTGAACGATTCAGCGAAGCTTGAATTCTTCGAAACTCGAATTCGGCCGGTCCTGGTGCAACACTGTTATGAGTGCCATGCAGCGGATTCAAAAATTTTGCGAGGCGGTTTGCAGCTCGACAGCAAGGCTGCAACGCTTCAGGGTGGCGACAGTGGTCCTTCGGTCGTGCCAGGCAACCTTGATGACAGCCTGTTGCTGTCCGCGATCAAACATGAATCCTGGGAGATGCCGCCTAAGTCGAAACTGCCCGATAACGTCATAGCCGATTTCGAAACATGGATTCGCGATGGTGCGGTGGATCCTCGTGAAGAAGTTCGACCTGCTAAGTTGCCGCCGGTCGACTACGAAGCCGCACAATCTCACTGGGCGTTTCAGAAGATCTCAGATCCATTGCCGCCACAGGTTCAAACGACGAACTGGCCTGCTTCGCCGATTGACCAGTTTGTGTTGTCGAAGCTGGAACATGCCAACATGCAACCAGCAGCGGCGGCCGACAAGCGAACGCTGATTCGTCGAGCGACGTTTGATCTCATCGGACTGCCTCCGACCACCGACGAAGTCAACGCCTTTCTTGAGGACGAATCTTCTGAAGCCTTTGAACGCGTCGTCGACCGGCTGCTCGCATCGCCTCATTATGGCGAACGCTGGGGCCGACACTGGCTCGATCTGGTTCGTTATGCCACCAGCAACGGAGCCGATGAAAATCATCAGTTGCCCAACGCGTGGCGATATCGCGACTGGGTTGTGCGAATGATCAATCAGGATCTGCCTCTGGATCAGTTCATCGTGCAACAACTGGCGGGCGACCTGCTGCCTATTCCGGCGGACGAACAACAAGCCGGCGATCTGTTGACGGCCACCGGCATGCTTGTGATTGGTCCCAAGATGCTGGCTGAGCAAGACAAAGACAAAATGATGATCGATATCGTGGACGAACAAATCGACACGGTCAGCCGCACGATGCTTGGTCTGACCATTGGCTGTGCTCGCTGCCACGACCATAAGTTCGATCCGATCGCCGCGAAAGATTACTACTCACTGGCCGGCATCTTCTACAGCACGAAAACGATGGCTGACCGCGCATTCGTGTCGAAGTGGATGGAGCGGCCATTGCCGTCAGAAGCCATAACGGCGCAGCGAACTGAGCATCAGAAGAAGATCGATGCCGCCAAGTCGGAATTGGCGCAGATGCAGCCCGAAAACGAAGAGGCGATCAAGCAGAAAAAGGCGGCCATCGAACAACTGGAAAAGGATATTCCCCAATTTGATCATGTGATGGCCACGGAGGAAGGCGAAATCCACAATCTGCCGATTCATCTTCGAGGCAATCATTTGAAACCGGGGCCGGACAAGATCGATCGCGGTATGCCCGCGATTCTGACTCGCGTCTTGCCAGCCCCCGTAATCGCCCCGGAAGAAAGCGGTCGCCTGCAACTGGCCCAGTGGCTTGTGTCGAAGGACAATCCATTGACCGCGCGAGTTATGGCGAATCGCATCTGGATGTGGCACTTCGGAAAACCGTTGATGCGAAGTCCGTCTAATTGGGGACTCAAGGCTGAACGGCCAACTCATCCGGAACTGCTCGACTGGTTGGCTCAGGAGCTGATGCGAAACGGCTGGTCGCTGAAAGCCATGCATCGCACGATCATGTTGTCATCGACGTGGCAGATGAGCAGTCATGCTCGCAGTGACTATGCCGATCATGATCCGGAGAACATGCTGCTGTGGCGACAGAATCGGCGGCGTCTGGAAGCAGAACCTGTGAGGGATTCCGTGCTGTTTGTTGGCGGCGGGCTGGATCTGACCATCGGTGGTTCTGTGGGCGATGTGAATGCGAATCGACGAGCTCTATACCTGCCTGTCAACCGCGCGGCGTTGTATGAAATGTTTTCCACGTTTGATTATGTGGAAACGGCCAACCATATCGAACAACGTCCCACAACAACCGTCCCCAATCAGGCGCTGTACCTGATGAACAACTCCGCGATACACGAACAATCTCGACGACTGATTGAACAGCTTCCGACAAGCGATCCCACTGTGCCGCTGGGGGATGTGCCGCTGGATGATGTGGGCGCCGTTGTGTCAGATCTGTTCGAACGACTTTATGCCCGCAAGCCAAATGACGATGAAGTCGGTCGATCGATTGAGTTCCTGAAGCAGACTGAAGCGGCTTTGCTGGACGTGACCGATCTGCGTGAACGTCGTCTTCAGGCCTGGGCCGCGTTGTGTCGAACGTTGATCGCGGGGAATGAGTTTATCTATGTGGAGTAGATGAGTAGGGGGTGACCAGCGAAGCGCAGGCACACCAGCGGTGGCGGTGGGCCGGCGCTTTGCTGGTCACACCCTACGGAAATGGTCCTACTGAATGAAACGAAGACATCGTCATGATCAATACACCATTCAACCGACGTCAAATGCTTCACAACTGCGGTGCTGGCTTCGGTTCGCTCGCGTTGAATGAATTGCTGATGCGAACAGCGTCGGCCGATCAATCAGGCGTCGCCGCTCCCAATCCACTGCTCGGCCATCCCGGACATTTTCCGGCGCGGGCCAAGCGAGTCATCTTTCTCTTCATGCACGGCGGTCCGTCGCACGTCGACACATTCGACTACAAGCCGGAACTCGAACGGCTCGATGGCAAACCGCTGCCCATTGAAAAGCCGCGAATCCAGTTTGCTCAAACCGGCAATCTGTTGCGCAGTCCGTGGAAGTTTCGACAGTACGGCCAATGCGGCGCGTGGGCCAGCGACCTGTTTCCGCATGTCGGACAATGTGCAGACGACATCACGTTCATCAAATCCATCCATGGCTCCAACGAAGCTCACGGCGGCGCGCTGCTGAAGATGAACACGGGCTCGGACACGTTTGTTCGACCCAGCATGGGCGCGTGGATCAGTTACGGTCTGGGCACAGAAAACGAAAGTCTGCCGAGCTTCGTCACGATCAATCCGACGCTTGGTCACGGAGGCGTTCGTAACTTCGGATCAGCGTTTCTGCCGCCCATTCATCAGGCGACTCGCATCGCAACATCTCGTGCTGACGGCAAGACAAAGGCGCAGATTCAGAATCTGACGCACGCGCAGTCGAAACGCGATGTTCAACAACTGCAGCTTGGACTTCTGAAAGATCTCAATCGACTGCAACAGGGTTCCGAACCAACGGCCGTCGTCGATTCAGAACTTAACGCGAGGATTGATTCGTTTGAACTGGCTTTTCGTATGCAGACTGAAGCGCCGGAGATCTTCGACTTATCCGGCGAAACAGAGGCGACTCAAAAACTGTACGGCATTGACGAAGAACCCACCAGCAACTTTGGAACGCAATGTCTGCTGGCTCGACGATTGTCTGAATCCGGCGTGCGATTCGTGCAGGTGTCTCATGCGTACTGGGATCAGCATTCGGATCTGAAGAAAGAGCACTCTCGATTGGCGAAGGAAGTCGACAAGCCCATCGCGGGACTGTTGCGGGATCTGAAACAACAAGGACTTCTGGAAGATACTCTGTTGATGTGGGGCGCTGAGTTTGGTCGAACGCCCACGGCTCAAGGCAAAAACGGTCGCGATCACAATCCACATGCGTTCACGTATTGGATGGCGGGCGGCGGCGTGAAGGCCGGTTTCAGTTATGGCGAATCGGACGACTTCGGTTTTTATGCAGCTCGCGATAAGGTGCATGTCCACGACCTGCACGCGACTATCCTTCATTTGCTGGGCCTCGACCACGAACGCCTCACGTTCCACTACGGCGGCCGCGACTTTCGGTTAACCGATGTCGAAGGCCACGTGGTGGATCAGATCTTTGCGTGAGGACGTTGTGTTAGACGGCGACTTGTTGGTGGTGACGCAAACCGCTTTTCTGTTGTAGAAGTTGTGCCGGTTCCTACCGGCCGAAATAATCTCACATGGCCGGTGGGAACCGGCCCTACTTGGTTAGCAGGTTTTGGCTGAGCGGCTGTCGTTGTTGATTCACCGAATCTTTGACGCAGCATTTGCCGATCACTTCTTCCGTCGTCTTGGCTATGCCAGGGCCTTTTCAAACAAAGCCAGCATGCGAGTCCATGCTTTTTCTGCCTGGTCTTTGTCGTAGACGCGAGTGTCCGGAGGGCACCAGCCGTGGCCTGCGGGATAGACTTCGATTTCTGCCGCCAGGTTCGCTTCTTTGAACGACTTCTTCAGCACGTCCTTCGAATCCGGATCACGCTGGTCGTCGTTTTCGGCGACTGCAATTAGAAAGTCTGCCTTCATCTTCGGAATCAACAAGTGAGGACTGTCAGGCTTGTCGGTCACCAGACCGCCTCCATGAAACGTGGCGCCCGCTCCGACACGATCTGGCACCGTTGCTGCGGTTCTCATCACAATCGGGCCGCCCATGCAGTACCCCGTCGTTCCGACTTTTCGTTTTGTGTCTACCTGAGGCTGAGCATCCAGCCATGCGATAAAGGCTTTCGCATCGGTCATGTGTTTGTCCGCGTCCAGTGATCGAGCCAATGGAATGACGTCTTGAATCGGAGTGCTGGCTCCTTTGGCTGCCGTGGGTGCTTTTTGAGTTCGGTAAAACGGATTCACAACCAGCACGCTGTAGCCCGATTCTGCCAATCGCTTAGCCATCTGGCGAAATGCCGGACGCAGTCCAAAGATATCGGGCCAGATCAGAACAGCTGCATGAGCGCCCGCGGCGGGAGCTACAAAATACGCGTCGCATTTTCCGTCAGGCGTTTCAATAACAACATCCCCATCACTGACCTCAGCCGCGTTCACCGCTCGCGGCAACATCATGGCGGCTCCAAATCCGGCGGCCAGAGTTGCGAAGTCTCGTCGAGAATGCTTCTTGATATCGTCGTCGAAATGATCCTGGTCACACATGAGATAGCTTTCAGCGGTTGAGTCAGCAAAACTTTTGGCAGGCTTTTGGCATGAAGTCCGAAGGCACGCAACGTACCGATTTCGCTCGTTCTGTGCCACTAATTCCGCAATTCGTTCAGGGATTGAGAACGTTCATCGATTAAGCTTAGCGACCTGCTGGCTGCCCTAATCTGGTGTGAGTCGAAAAGTGCCATGCGAGAAAACAGGTCCCGCATTATGGGCGCAAGTGCAGGTTGCATGATAAATTTGCTGACTTCCGCACAGCAGCGTTTCGGCTTCCCTTCTGGGCTCTTTGTATGGACGACGACAAACAATCCGGCGAATCGAATGACGCTAAGGTAACAACGTCAGGAGGACTTGAACTGCTGATTCGATTCTCACGCTTGTTTGGTTTACTTGCCATCGGGGGGACTCTGGCTGCGTTGATCGCAAGCTACAACTGGATTGCGGATTTGGCTGCGCAACTTCGCGTGCAGTACCTGATCATGTTGCTTCCCGCGTTGGTTTTGTGGACTCGAAGACGCCAGCACAGCATGGTGATTGTGGGGGGACTTGCGTTCGCGGTAAACCTTTGGTTCGTCGTTCCCTATGTTATCCCCATAGCTGGTCAGGCTTCGACGTCCCTGGAAGATGCGGGCGAAGGGCAAAGTTCAATCCGGCTGCTGTTGCTGAATGTCCTGCGAACAAATCAGCAACTCAGCGAGACATTTAATGAGGTCCACAGCCACGATGCAGATTTTGTTTTTCTGATGGAAGTGTCGCCGGACTGGAAACCCATCCTTGAAAATGTCCGTGGGGCGTATCCTTATCAAAAACATATTCTTCGAGAGGACTACACAGGTGTGGCATTTCTTTCGAAGCATCCGTGGCTGGACATCAAGGTCATCGACACAAACGACGCGAATCCGCCTCTGGATGTCAGCTTTCCACAGTTGAAGGGGCAGTCGCAACCGTTTCGCCTTATTGCAACTCATCCACTTCCGCCGATCAGCCCCAGCCTGACAACATCACGTGATACTCAACTGGTCGCTCTGGCCGAACAATGTCGGGAAAGTCAACCAGCCCTGCTTGTTGGCGACTTCAACCTGGCACCATGGTCGCCGCGATTCCAGGCAATTCTGAACGCCGGTGAATTGAACGATTCCGCCCTGGGATACGGACTTTCTCCCACGCTGACGCCGCTTCCGACCGTCTTTGGAGGACTGAAGGTAGACCACGTTCTTGTGACTGCTGATGTCAATGTCGACAGTTATCACGTTATTTCCTGTGCGTACTCTGACCACAAAATGGTTATCGTCAATTTCAACATCGCACCAGAAGCGATGCTGCCAGTATCAATGAAGTTGAGCACAACCCAATAAACGATGTGGCTCCGTCTTCTTCGTTAAGGTTGAAGGCCTGGCACCGGATATGTCAGCGCTACGGGCTTGAGATTAGTTCAATATGGAGTTCCTGGAAGGCCGTGTTTTCGCCACCTCCGATTTGCGTGATGGGTGACACCTTCCAGATGATCCAGCGGAACTTGCCGAGCGATTTTCCGGTGGCTGCTTGCAGAGATGCTGCGGTGAATTCGGCACTGGGCGAGGCTGTGGTGTCGATCGTTCCCAGCGGTTTGAAATCGGCGAAGTTCCAGCCAGGATTGACGGCGTCGCTGCCGTAAAGTGTGACTCGTTGAGGCCCGCGGCCACCCTGGTTGAACGACCAGCTGGTGATGCTCGCGATTGATTTGGGTTCACCCAGATCGAGGCGATAGATTCCCGTGTGAATGCCATTGCTGAAAACAGGGCCGAAGCCTTTGGCAAGTTTGCCGTCAAGCAGTGTTTCCAGAGGATCGTTGTTGGTGTTCGGTTTCGCTGAGAGGGTTCCGCCGTTCTGTGGTGGCACTTGAAGAATTTTGAAGTCCGTCGCAGCGGAAACGGTTTCAACCACGGCAAAAGAATATTGCTGAATCGACAGCTCCATCAACTGCTGGTTGTGCACTGCCTTTATCTTCATCGGTGTGGAACCGACCGAAAGCAACGCAGCGAACAATTCGCTAGTGTTTGATACCGGCTTGCCGTTGACGCCTTGAATCAGATCGCCGGACTTCAGACCATGCTCAGCCGCTTCGGATGATTTCGCAACGTCCGCCAAAGCCACGCCGCCAATTTGCGGACTGACGCCAAACGCAGAGTATTCATCGCCCTTCGGCTGATTCAGCTTCGCTCCCAGCCAGAACATATCAAACGGAGCAGTTGGCTTTGCAGTTCGGCGGTGTTGTTGTTCTTCATGCACAGCGGGAATCACCGGAGTCTTCGCGATGGCTTTCAGAGCCGCCTTCTTCACACCAAATTGATCCATAGGGAAATTCTTGAAGCCGACTTCAAAGGCGGCTGATTCTTCTTTGACTCGAAAATCCCCGCTGGCTGGATCGATAAACATCGGATCGGCGGCAATGGAATTCACGTCCCAGCCAAACTGCACGAATTGATCCTTGATGCCTTTGTTCGGAGAATAGAACAGGTTGCCGTCGACTCGTTTTCCCTTGGCGATCTCGCTGGGCATTCTCGCGCCGCGATGGGACGCCATCAAGATGTTGCTGAACGCTTCGTCTTCGCTATTGTTGAACCACACGTGAGGATGAAAGCCGTTGTTCACGGTGATGTTGTTCCACGCGCGACGACGAAAGCCTTCGCGAAATTTCAATCCGCCGTGCAGCAGTAGGTTGTTGTAGATGTCGTAGTTCGATGAACCATCGTCCAGGTCGATGTCCCAGCCGTGATCGCAGCGCCAGCGACTGTTGCGGATGACGGTGGTTTTCATCGCATCCAGAAACGGCAGCGTCGGTTCCGCATCGACGGCCCTTTGAGATGCTTCCAAATGATCGCTTCGCCAATAGCGATCGCGGCCCCACGAATTGAAGGAGCCGTGATCGTGAGTTTCCAGTACCGTGTCGAACACATCGCAGCGTTCGATCAGATGACCGCCCCAGCAACCGTCGCCGATGTTAATGCCGGCTCGAGCACAGTCGTACACAGAACAGTCGCGAACCGTAATCTCCATAGCCATTTCGATCAGCACGCCCGCCGGTTGCCGTTCGACTCGGCCAATCCCGTGGATCAGACAGTCTTCGACGGTGCTGTTTGCCGGATAGTTTTCCGTCTTTGGTCCCGGTGTGCGGTCGATCGTGGCGAGATCATTTTTCTGGCCGTATTCGAACAGCGGATTGCGCACAGCATTCGGATCACCAACGAAGCAAACTCCGCTGGCGCCGACATCATGAATGTGACATCCCTTCACCAGCGTGCGGCGATTGTACTTGTTGACGAAGACCGCGTTACCGCCGACCTGATCGAATTCGGAATCGACGATACTGACGTCTTCCGTGCCAGTCAGCACGACACAGCCGCCTCGATAGATTGCCCAATCGCTGCGTAACATCGGCTCTTTGGTTTCCATGAACGTGCGAGCCGCATGACGGAACACGAAACCACTGAGCGTGACGAATCTCACCGGCGATTCCAGCGTTCCCTGGAACTCAATCAGATGATGCAGCCGGACGACTTCAACTGTCGCTGCGGAAAGATCCGTCTCTGCGGCGGGTTTGTAGTACAGCGTGTCGATCTTTGCGTTGTGGAACCATTCGCCGGGTGCATCGAGCTCTTCGAAAACGTTTTCAACCATACGGAACTCGGCGTGCATTCCCGATTGCCGATTGTTCTGCCACCCGCCTTCGTAAGCCACTTCGCCGTCCGCCTTTTTGCCGGTGATGCGATAGTGATAACCGCCCCAGTTGGCACGGTGCATCGCGTGGATATAACCGCCGGTCGGATCAGTCCACGTTGCGGCTCGTTGTTTCGAAAACGCGTCGGCCGCATAACCCTGATAAGGGGCGGTCGGACTGGTGGCATCGTAGTTCGGATAGCGAGCCATCCGTTGACTGGTTCCGTTGATAAACAGCTGGTCGATGACCAGCCCCGCCGGTGTCGATGCCTGATAGACTCCGTCGCGATAGGCTTGCCACTGCGGATCCAACTTCGATCCACCGCTCAGCACTGCCATACCTTCGTTGACCGCCCGATACGTTATGGGATGTTCCTTGCTGCCCGAATCTTCCGAAGTGAACACAAGTGTTTCCGGAAGGTAATATACGCCATCGGCCACAAACACCGTGACCGCTTCTTTGCCCGCAAACGCTTGGGCTGCCTTGCGAGCCGCGTCTAATGATTTCAACGGTGCCGTCACTGTGCCAGGGTTCGCATTGTTGCCTGTGACCGCGACATACAAGTTTGCAGCAACCAACTGCTGGCAGGAAAGTGTGAGGTAAATCAGCGAAATGAAAGTCACGAGTGCGGGGCGAAATTTGAGTTGCATGAATGAGTCTTTCTGCTCGGCGTTCTTTTGCGTTGAACATCTTAGCAGGTGCCTCTGGCTATCGACGACCCACGCTGAAGAATATGGTATGGCTGGCGTTTCTTGTCGATGTCCCCAAGGCTCAGTTTCCCCTTCGGCTTAATTCATGGATGCTGCAGATACGCTTCGCCGTTTGGCTTCATTGCGTTCAGTGTTTCCTGTTTGCTGCAACGTTTAACGCCGGCTATTCTTCTTATGGGCAGCCAACAGAAGAATGGCCAGCAGAGCAACGTTCTCTGGAAACCATACATCCATGATTAGGCCGATGGATACGTGCATGCCGATTAAGCCTACTGCAACAAGCGGGCGAATTCGATGGGACACAATTGCGATCAGGCAGGCGAGTTCCACGACGACGGACGCCAGTAGTCCGCCCCAGGCAACAATGGGATGATGAATCATCCAACTGCCCAGCAGGCTGGTTCCCTCACCTCGCTGCAGCCACTCGCTAATCACAAGCGCCGCGGCATCTGGGTTCAGGAATGTGCGTTCGCCACGCATGCCCTGCACAATTGCAGTTAACACCTTGACGCCACCAGCCATACCATAGAACAGCAGGATCATTGATTGAGCCAGGTAAAATACTCGCTGATAGCGAACTTGTCGGCGGCGTTCTGAACAGCGGTCGTTTGGCAGAAATGCAAGAATCACCGAGACCCACAACAAGCCATGTTCGCCATGTCGAATTGTGTCTCGCGAGTCTTCAATTGCGAAGTGCATGAACAGCAGGATGGCCGCAGCGATTCGCAGGTGCGTTTTGGGTAGCCACGCACAGAGACCGCAAAGGATGAGTGCGAAGACGGTGGTGATCGCCCAAATCGTCGGTGCGGTGGTTGACGTCAACCAAAACGTTGCCCAAACCGGTTTCAGGTTTAGTGGTGTCGCAAACCACAGTTGCCAGTCACGGAGTGATACAAAGCAATGGGCGGTCAACAACGCGTAGAATGCTCTGACGACAAACGTTGTTTGCACGAACGACTGAGTCTGACGTAGCAGCGGATTGGCGTTATTCTGGTCTTGAAAATAATTCATTCCGTCGACTCGCCGAATTCAAATCGCAGCAGTTGCTCTTCAACATCAAACACTCCGTCACGAAACAAATTAGCCGGATCGAAGACTTCCTTCTTCAGCAAAGCCTGGCCTTTTCCACACGTCGCTTTCAGGTAATCAGAAAGAACTCGAAGGGCCACCTGTTCTTCGTCAGCATTCCGGTGTTCAATGGCGCGCCCCAACTCCGTCTGTGCCCGATAAATCTTCAGCGGCAATCCGTTAATTCCTTTAGCGTTCAGGCTCCAGATTGGCCGAAGTCCTCCATCCCGTTCGTCAACATACACGGTAAAGCGAGTCACCGAATTCGGGACATCATTAAACATAGCCCAGGGCGCGAAGGGGTAAATTTCGACACGCCCCAGCGCCCAGTTGCTCCACGCAATAGCGACGTAAACCGCAGGCAGAATCGTCCAGTTGCGATATCGCCGGAATCTGCGAGCAAGTTTTCGTGAGTATTCCGTTGCAGCCATAACCAGAATGTGTGTCAAAGAACGGAGAAGAAGTTGAAGAGTCGGGCACCACAACAGGAAGTGAATTAATCGCCGTACAAGTCTAACTCAGAGACACGGTTAATCACATCTGCTCGAAGCTGTTCCGCGTCCACGTATTGATTCAAGGCAGATGCCGGCGTGGATTCGCATATCTGTGCCAGCAGGCTTGCGTGCCCGGTGTCTGCAGCATGCAGCCAATCCACAAACTGTTGTGAAGAAATCCCGCTGAGTTCAGGGTTCGAGCAGTCGTAGAACTCGTGTCCCGTCATGCCACAAATCTGCTCAGTGATGAATGGCCATTGCTTCCAGAATTCACCACCGACATCCTCAGCCTGCAACTGGCGCAGAACCCGTGATTCTATGGGCGGCAGCAGAGCCACGACTTCAATGCCACCTTTTCGGCACTCATGCAAAAATCGAGCAAGGCGAACACAAGCGGCCTGGTCAACTCCAGCAGCCACATACTTCCCCGCCTGAACCAAGGCTTCTCCCTGAGCTGCGATTTGGTCGGGAGTGAACGGTTGATCGATCAGAGCGCTGTAGCGATAGCTGCCGTCATTTCGAAATCCTCCCGTTTTCTTGCATCCGAGCTTAACGCGACCGGTGGCATCATCCAAACGCGATTCTGCCCACAGACGCTCGTGAAATCGCGGATCGTTCCAGGCCTGTTGATACATCTGCAGGCGATCGACAGAAAATCTCACCTTCAACCTGAAAGCTCTGTTGTAGCCATCCAGCGTTTCGCGAATCGATTTGGTTTCAGTCAGGCTGCTGGAAACGTCTCGTATGAGGTCATCGCTGGAAATACCGTTGGCTGCTTGAAACCACCAAAAGTCCAGGCCCAGAATGATTAGTTGAGGCCGTGCTGCAAGCACGTTCTGAATACAGTTATCAAGGTCAACAGCGTTCTGTACAGCGCCGCCCACTGTATAGAACTTTGCCTCTGGAATTCGGGAGAACATTTTCGTACGAAACTGCATCGTTCGAGAAGAACCCACAGCCAGAATCGTCGCCTGCTGCTTTTCAATCATTGGCTTTTTGAGGTGAGTTCCTGCGGAAAGAAATCCACTACTCCATAACACTTTCTCTTTTGCCGACAACTCACAGATTTCGTTGGCAGACAGCTCTTCACCAACAGATCGAAGTAAGTATCGATAAGGCGCTAACACGAGTATTGTTAGACACGCAAAGAAGGCGCTGAACGCCACGCCATGTCGCAGCAACAGGAGCATCGCCTGCCGATCGTTAACGACTTCTGTGTTAGTCGAAGACATTGGTTCTTGCTGTCAGAATTGAAAATAGATATACGGCGTACGATCAAACACGCCAAGAAAAAACAGAGCGAACAGCGCCAGCGAGTAGATTAGCCAACGAGTTGTTTGCGTATATTGCTGAAGTACACCGGGGCTGTCACCACCGATAATTTCCATGCCTACAACGCACAAAGGAATAATGGCAACGGGGTACCATGACGGGACAGTTCCAGCTGCCATTTGCGTGGGCGACCAGTAGGCAATCCTTTCAAAAATCGTCATCGCGGTTGCCACGGAATCTGCTCGAAACAAGATCCACGTCGCGCAGATCATGTGAAAACAAACCATTGCGTTCAACTGTTTCGACCACCATGAACCACGAAACGGGGCAGCGACAAAATACAGTATTCCATTCAGTCCGCCCCAAATCACAAACGTCCAGTTGGCTCCATGCCACAGTCCACTTATCAGAAATGTCAGCAGAATATTCAGCACGTGTCTGAATCCCGAAACGCGTGCTCCTCCAAACAGTCCAATGTAAACATATTCGGAGAACCAGGCGGACAGAGAAATGTGCCAGCGATGCCAGAATTCACGTGGAGACTCCGATAGATAGGGACTGCGGAAATTCTGCGTCAGACGTATTCCAAACAACGCCGCACAACCAATTGCAATCCATGTGTACCCAGCAAAATCGCCGTAGATCTGAAACGCGAATCCGTATGTCGCCATCAGAAGCTCAAACCCGGAAGCCGATTCCGGCTGATTATAGACGCCATCAACGAATGCAGTGAGGTTGTCGGCCACCACGCTTTTCAAAAGAAAGCCGTAAAGAATACACCTCAATCCATGTCGTGCAGAATCGATCTCAAGTCGACGAGCCTTCTGAAGTTGAGGAAGCAGGATATGAGCTTTCTCAATTGGCCCGGCGACAAGTTGAGGAAAGAAAGCAACAAACAGAAAGAAGTCCAACGGTTTCGAGCACACATCGCATTTGCCGCGATACACATCAATGGTGTAGCTCAAAGTCTGAAACGTGTAGAAGCTGATACCCACAGGAAGCACCACGTGCAGCGTGCTCCAGCCGGCGCGGTATCCAAGCATTTGAAGCATCGTCGCGGTCGACTCTGCAAAGAAGTTCAAATACTTGAATGTGCAAAGCAACCCCAGGTTCACGCACAGGCTTACAGCCAGCCACCGCTTCTTCTGCGAATCAGCTGCAGACGAACCGATTTTTAATCCGCACTGGTAGTCAACCAGACTTGAAATCAGGATCAAGCCCAGAAAACGCCAGTCCCACCAACCATAGAAAACATAACTTGAAGCCAGCAAAATTCTGTTGCGGTTTTTTTGCTTGCGGCAAAGCCAATATGCGACAAACACCAACGGCAGGAAGATGCAGAAAACAAGACTATTGAAAACCAAAAGTTACTCCCATTGTTCTACTTACCAATTGTTATTTCAGGAGTTGAAACTTAAGGGGTGGCGATCAGTTATTCAACCTCCCTTGTAACACTTTCCCGCTGCCGTTGACACCGATGGTTTTCGCTCATGATGCCAAAACAAGTACCTGTCCATCTTTACCGCAGTCCATAGCTTCACAGGCTCTCCACGAAATGAACGCCATGTTGTTAGAGTCTTACTCAAAATGATGCGTGCTCGGTGCGCATGTTGGTCGCAGCGACAACGGAGCGGCTAGGCGATTTGAACGTCCCATGTCTTGCAGCCAGCCACGCCACTGGGTCAAGGGCGCAGCCCTTGTTAGGCAAACGGCTCTAAGTTTGATGATGTCTCCCGGCGAGATTTCCTCCTGCCTGAACAGTTGATTCACTCCATTGGGTTTTGTCGTCAATGTCTGAAAATTACTCCTGCGAATCCGTGGCTCTGCTTTCGCAGGATTTGCGTCTGCAGGACCCTGATTTCGGGCCCCAGACGGGGCGGAAGCGAACACTGTGAACTTACGAGGTAATCTGCTGGTACGCCTGCGGTGTAGCACAGGAAGAAGAACTGCTGTCACACATCAATCAGGGAATTTAGTTCGCGGAGCATTTCGTTGCATCATCTGCCAGGGATGTGTCAGAGTTCTTTATTGCGGGCCATGCACTTCATGATTGTTTGCCGCAATCCCGGCCAGACTCAGGAAGAAGCCGAGCTGGCTTCCTGATCTTATCTTTCTGGGTTAGAGGGACGTTGCTGGCATCACGCAACAATTGCCGGACGTTGTTTGATCGGTGCGGATTTTTTTTAAATTATTTCCGGCGATGCAGATCCGGTTGCAGGTCTGCAAGGCGAAGTTGGTGGCCTGGAAATTTGTATTCACCGCCGATTGTGTGTCACATTGGCACTCATTCATCCAGATGTTGAGTCAACCTGTGACATGTAGGCACGGCCGTTAAACAGTGATGTGTGCATTCGCACGGTGTGTGATTTCTATTGCAACGGTCGTAGTGATAAGGGTGTGCTTGTCGTACGTTGAAAGCTGCGTTCGTGTGTTTATGCAGACTCGTCGATTCATCGAATGTTGGAGCTCGGGTGATATTCCTGCGGGCGGGGAGATCGAGCTTTCAGCTTCTGATTCAGGAAGAAGAAGGAATCGAGTGATGAGGAATACTGGTGGCTTGTTGGCCCTGTTTGTCGGCAGTGTTGTCTGGTTGGGGCAAAGCCAGACTGGCATGGCCGGATTGTTGGATGGGATCAATGGTGGTTGTGCAGATGAAAGCTGTGGAGAGGCCGGATGTGGCGAGTCGTGTTCGTTATTCGAGTGCCAGGGGTTGTCACTGCTTTCGGGCAACGGTGGTACGGGGTTAATTAAGAAAAGCGATCCCTGCTTCAACGACTTTATCAGTCCGATGATCAACTTCGTCTTCTTCGAAGATCCTCGTACAGTCACAGAAGTGCGTCCGATCTTTGTGAACCATTGGGTTCCAAACCGAATTGGAACCGGCGGCGCGGTGCCGGCGGGTGGCACCATTCAGCTTTATGCACTGCAGTTTCGAGCCGCATTGACGGACCGCTTGAGCTTCATCGCGGTTAAGGATGGATTCATTGTTGACAATACCGGTGGAACTCTGAACAGCGTGCTTGACGACGGATGGGCGTCTGTGACTGCGGGGTTGAAGTACAATCTGCTTCGCGATACCGACAGTGGCAGCCTGTTATCGGCGGGCTTTACCTATGAAATACCAATCGGAAGCCAGAAGGCTCTGCAGGACGTAGGTGACGGAGAATTTCACTTCTTTTTGACAGGCGGTAAACGATTTCTGGACGGAGACGCACATGTTCTCAGCAGCCTGGGTTACCGAGTTCCGGTAGATAATGGAGTACAGAATACTGCGATTCACTGGTCGAATCACATTGACTATCGCGTCACTGATCGCACTTACCTGTTTACCGAATTCGCGTGGTGGCACTGGACTGAAGACGCTGGCGCCGGGCTGCCGGGAATTGCCGGACAGGACCTGTTCAACCTGACGTCAACCGGCGTTCAGGGACAGGATCTGCTTACTCAAAGTGTGGGAGTAAAATTCAAGCCTCAATCAAACACTGAAGTTGGCGTGGCTTACGAGTTTCCTTTAAGTGACTTCAAAGATGTGATCTCCAGTCGGTTGATGGTCGACCTGATTGTCCGCTACTAAAACTGCGATGCCGTCAGATGACGCTTTGGTTTGACGGCTTTGAAACTGAATCCTCCAGTAGCCGCGTCTGACGTACAGACGCGGCTATTGTTATTTAACTCGTCTCGAGGTTTTTGCCTGAAGTTTCGCTTGGTTGGTGAGAGCCCCGGGATTCCGATGAATTCCTCCACGGAAATTCATCAACTGAAATTGAATCAGACACAACACGACTTACGTTGTGAAATACCTGTGGCGTGCAACTTTTGCGAGCATCTTCTGTGTGGAGTTGATGCTACGACGCTGAACAGGCGAGTTCCTGCAGGTTGGCGATGAGTACCGGTTGAGGGCATGACCACACCATGAAGAACATGCTTTCGCGAACAGCACGTTCGGCCGGATGTCCGTGAACATAGCCAGCTCCCTTGGTGACGGCCAGCCAGGTTTGAGCCGATCGCATGACCAGCGAGTTCGCTTTGCGTCGAATGTTTTCAGCGGCTTTGTCGCCGTCCGGGTGAGTTCCAGCGGCGGCAAGCTGCAGGCTTTGGCTTAGCGAATCCAGTTCCGTTTGAAGTGGCGTTAGAAACTGTTGCAGCTCGGGGCGTTTCTGAGCTTCAACGTTCATGTTGCGAAGGTTGCCCGCGGTTGCTCCAATGGCAAGCGCCGACGTGCCCAGCGAACCGGCTCCACCACCTGTGCCCTGCTGCATGACCGCTGTAACGGGTCCGTGCAGGACTTCATCTCGGGTGACGGGCACATCTGCTAACTTGACCGCACCCGTTTGTGATGCGTTAAGTGCCATCAGTTGAACGGGAGGCAGTACTTCGACGCCATCACGAGTTGTGGGCAAAGCGACCAGAATCTGCCGTCCGTCGTCGAGGGTGCCGCCGGTAATCAGATAGTCGGCAACGGTGGCGCTTGTGGCCCATGGAACTGTGCCATTCAAAACAAAGCCATCGGCGGTTTCAGTGGCGTGAACCAATGGTGTTTTCAGGTGTTGCCCGGAAGTTGTCAGGTGCGAAATACCAACGGTGGCAAAGATTTCGCCCGTTAACAGTTTGGGCAGCAGGTTCTGTTTGGCGGCTTCATTTTTTGAAGTCGCAATTCTGCGAACGGCAGCGCTGCGTTGTGTTAAAACAAATGTGGAAACCAGGCAGGTTGAAGCCAGAACTCGCAGACCTTCCAGCATGAAGACTGCTGAAAGGTCAAGTCCGCCAAGTTCTTCCGGCTGGTCCCATTGCATGACTCCCGCGTTGGTCATTGCGGCAAACTGTTCGACGGGCCATGCGTCCGAGCGGTCTTCACACGGACGCTGCTGCAGAGTTTGCAGCAGCGCGGTGAATTCGCTGGATTTGAAGATGTCTTCCATTATCAATCGTTCATCTTGTGTTGAAGCGGCGACCGAATAATGGCATCCGTTCAGTATCGACAATCTGCCCGTCGGCTTATGTGGCGATTGAAGATCGCTGCATGGCCAGTTCCATCATGAATTCCTGCACTCGATTTGCCATTTCTCCGCCCTTGGGTGCAAGGCCGGCCATAATCATGGCGTTGGCGTGCAGCTGTTGACCACAGGTTTTGATAAACGCTTCGTTGTCGCCATTAACGGCGATTTCGCACAGGCGTTTGATCAAAGCCGCGTTCGGATTGACTTCCAGAATCATTTTAGACATTTCAAAGTCTGGAATATTCACCTGCAGAACTTTCTGCATGGTCGTACTTTGTGCACCCTTGGAATTCACCAGGCAGCACGCACTTTCTGTCAGGCGTTCAGAACGTCGCACATCTTCGATCTGGTCGCCAAGAGCTTCCTTGATGATGTTCAGGACAGAATCGAAGCCGTTTGGAACTTCTGTTTCTGTCTTCTTGTCGTCGTCTTCCTTTTCAGATTCAGCGTCATCAGAATCGGCTTTGGCTGGCAACAGCAGATCGGCGGAATCGATCGACACGAATTCTTTGTCGTCAAATTTTTGCAATGTTGACAGCACGTATTCATCGACGGGGTCTGTCAGAATCAGCACTTCCAGGTTTCGTTTGCGGAAGACTTCCAGATTCGGGTCACGCAGCACAGATGCCATGTCGGTGCCGGTGGCGAAGTAGATCTGAGTTTGATTTTCGGCAGCTCGTTCGCAATACCCCGCCAGGGAAATCGAACCGTTTTCTGCGGAACTGTTTGTAGATTCAAATCGCAGCAGTTTGGCCAGGCGATCTCGATTGTCGAAATCGTCGCCCACACCTTCGCGAAGAGTTGATCCGAATTCTTTATAGAACTTTGCGAAGACTTCCGGTTCGTCTGTCGCCAGTGAGTCCAGGTGGTCGAGCACTTTCTTTGTCAGCACCTTCTTCATTTTGCGGAAGATGGTGTTGTCCTGCAAAGCTTCTCGAGACACGTTTAGTGGCAGGTCTGCCGAATCCACGATGCCTCGCAGAAATCGCAGATAGTCCGGCAGCAGGTCTCGATTGTTGTTCTGAACCAGAATTCGTTTGGCACACAGGTGCAGGCCGTCCTCTGTTCTTCCGAAACCCATTTTTTCCAGGTTGGCATCGGGGCAGTACAGAATACTGTGGAACTGAAACGGCGAGTCTGCCGTCAGGTGCAGGTGCCACGTGGGTGTTTGTCCGGGAAAGTGAACCAGATATTCGTAGAAATTCTGATACTGTTCTTCGGTGACGCTGCTTTTAGGTTCCACCCAAATCGGCGGCTGATTGTTGATGTGTTCTTCGTCGACGAAGATCTGGTGCGGTACAAAGGTGGAGTACTTCTTCAGGATGTACTTCAGGCGAGTCGCGTCGGTGAATTCTGTCAGGTCCTTCTTCAGGTGCAGACGAATTTCGGTGCCGCGTTCCAGAGGGCTTTCCGGTTCAGCGATTGTAAATGCTCCGTCTCCTTTGGATTCCCAGACCCAGCCGTTGTCTTCTGTGAAGCTGCGCGTACGTACTTCGACTCGTTCTGACAGCATAAACGACGAGTAAAAACCGACGCCGAACTGGCCGATGAGTGAGACGTCGTCTTTGTTCCTGGACTTCTGGAGGTTCTGGATGAATTCCAGTGAGCCGCTGTGAGCGATCGTTCCCAGATTTTTGACCAGTTCGTCACGCGTCATGCCGATTCCGTTGTCGCGGATGATCAGCAGGTTGTCCTCTTTGTTGGGGACGAGCGTTATTCGCAGATCAGATGCGTCGATGCTGGAATCCGTCAGCGACGCATGCCGCAGCTTGTCTAAAGCGTCTGACGCGTTTGATACCAGTTCGCGAATTGTGATTTCGCGGTTCTGGTAAAGTGATTCCGACAACAGGTGCAGCAGGCGGCTGATTTCTGCTTGAAAGACAAATTCTTCTTTGGGTGTTTCAACAGTCATTGTTTGTGTTCCTTTATGTTAGCTATCGATTTCATCTGCAGCCGGACCCGTTTCGGAGATTTCCTGCTCTTCTTCGTCTGTCTTTGCTGGAAGGCATCCGGGCTTTCGCAGAATCCAGATATTCATGGTGGAGATACGCCAGACATCCTGAATCTTCCAGGCTTCTGTTTCCTGAAAATCAAAGTGTTCGGGAGTTCTTAAAACGACGACTGCGTCGTCAGTTGATGCTCTTGGTTTTGCCAGGCGGGCCAAAGCTTTGCCCAGCACGTCGCCTTCCTTTAGAAGCGGGCATTGATCGTACGGTGGGTCGAAATAAATTAGAGAGTATGGCAGGCATTCATCAACGTTTTTGGGGCAAAAAGACGTGCGATGAATGTCGGTCTTCCAGCACACGGTGGGCTGGTCGACCACGATCAGCGATACGTTTTCGGCCAAAGCGGCGTGAACGATCGGATCGCCTTCAATAAAAACGCACGAAGACGCTCCTCGACTTAGAGACTCCATGCCCATGGTGCCAACGCCGGAAAAAACGTCCGCGACCCGAGCGCCAACAACGTCTTCGCCAAGCCTGTCGAACACGATTTGCCGGACGCGGTCGGTGTAAGGGCGTGTGGCTTTCCCGGGGGGAGTTCTTAAAATACGTCGACGGTATTCACCACCGATGATTCGCAATGCCATATGATTCTAATCGCGGAGGATTGATAGGTGTTTGCCTGTACACTTTTGTGTCCGTTGGCATGCATTAAACAGGCAGGCTACGGCTGCAGCGGCGATTTTCGAGCCATTTTGGCACCAGAAGTCTGAAAAACCAAGTAAATTGTAGATTTGTGTCCATTGATTAGATTGACATGGATGCCTTCGGGTTTAATCTCCACAATGATTGAGCATTCGACTCGCATTTGCGGTTTTAATTGCAAGCGAGCTTTTTGAAACGAGCCGACCACAAGGAACTCCACGCCGATGGCAACGGACAAACCACTTTCAAAGTCAGAAATTCTAAATACTCTGTCTGAAACAACGGGGCTTAGCCGCAAGGAAGTCGGAGCTGTTCTGGACGGTTTGGAAAACTTGATTGAGGATAACCTGACCAAGGGTTGTGGAATCTTCAATCTTCCTGGCTTGATGAAGATCTACGTTCACACGAAAAAGGCGACACCGGAACGAGAAGGCCGCAATCCTTCCAATGGTGAGCCAATTGTGATCAAAGCCAAGCCTGAATCAAAGGTCGTAAAAGTGCGTCCTTTGAAGAAGCTGAAGGAAATGATCTAAGCAGCAAAGCGGCGTGGCGTTCTCGAAGTTGCTCTTCTTTGTCCGCTTCAGCCACCGCATTTGTGCCTGAACATCCGTTGAAATCTGCAATATTGGCAGGTTGACCAAGTGTAGGTGCCTCGTAGAATATCGGGTACCTGCCAATTTGCTTCAGCGTTTTTCTTTCGAACCTGATCGGCGTCTTTGGCGTCTTAATTATGATCAGATGGAAGAGCGTTTGGGGCGGCGGTCTCGCGGGAGGTGAGAAATGTTGGTTTTATCAAGAAAGAAGAGCGAGAGCATCGTCATCAACGATGATGTAGTGATTACAGTAGTCGAAATTCGTGGCGACAAAGTTCGTCTTGGGATTCAGGCTCCTCGGAATGTGCCCGTTCACCGGAAAGAGGTGATTGAAGCAATTATTCGGGAGCAAATTATTCAATCCGGTGGTCTTGAAGTGACTGAGTGATTGAATAGTGAACCAGGACTTGTTAAGCTCCCGCCGAAATTGGCAATAATCTTTGAAGTCGTCGGCGTTCATATTCCGACACAACCAAAGAATTATGGCCCCATCGTCTAGTTAGGTCTAGGACACTGGATTTTCATTCCAGTAACGGGGGTTCAAATCCCCCTGGGGTCATATGAAACCTTAACCGAGTCATCGGTTAAGGTTTTTTTATGCGCAGATCGAGCATCATGTTTGGCTGGTGGCGCCAAATGGCTGTCAATTCACCCTGCTGTGACGTAAAGTAGTATGCTCCGTTGATGCCTGCACATCCGGTGCTTTGTTCGGATGTTGATCGTGTTGCCCCGGCGTTCTTCTGCAGAACGCAGTATTCAGGAGTTGCAGTTGGTTTCTCAATCACTGCCGAATCTATACCTTGCCGATCCCGATGTTCAGCTGATGTTACAGGTTGCGCGCGGTGATACGGCGGCCTTTGAGGCGCTGATGCTGAAGTATCAGGATCGCCTGATCGGGTTTTTCTATCATTTGGTCCGAGACCGAACGATGGCGGAGGACATGGCACAGGATGTCTTTCTGCGAGTTTACCGGTCGCGCGAGAGATATTCTGCCAAGGCAAGGTTTTCGACCTGGTTGTTTCGCATTGCTCACAATCTGGCCAGCAACCAAAGGCGAGGTCTTGCTCGGCGAAAGGAAGTGCCTTTGGGGGGGAATGCCGACGTTGGCAATTCAAATTACTCAAATGATGAAAATCTGGCAGAAAAATCGGCACTCATGCCGACCAGGATGATTGATTCCAGAGAGACTCGTGACATCGTCAGAGAGGCGATTGATTCATTGAGTGAACGGCAGAAAACAGCCGTGTTGCTGCATAAATTTGAAGGGATGAGTTACCAGGATATCGGCGACATTATGGACTTGAATATTGTCGCCGTTAAGTCGTTGCTTTCTCGGGCGCGTAGGCGTTTGAAAGAAGTACTTGAGCGGCACATTTAGACTTCTTAAAGCAGCGGACATGTTCACGTTGAGTCAAGTTTTCTGAGCGACGTAGTCGCGTTTCCGAGCGGCAGCTCGAATGGTCTGAGGCACTGCCTCGTTAGAGTCTTAATGAAAATGAAGCCCGCACGATGCGTGCATGTCAGCCGTAACGACAATGGAGCGTCTCGGCGATTCAAACGTCCTACGTCTTCCAGGCAACCACGCCACCTGGCAAGGGCGAAGCCCTTGCCGGGTGGGCTGTTTCAGCAATTCGCAACTGAACAAAACTATGGAACAGCATTCCGAAATCGACGAGAACGAGCCCGTTGACGACACGCTTACGCAGATCGTCAGCTATCTGGATGGCGAGCTGGACGAAACTCAGATGAACGCCTTTGAGCGAGATCTGATCAACGATCCGCAGATGCGTAGCCATGCGGACATCCTTTCGCGAACCTGGGGCATGCTGGATTCTTTGGAAGAAGTGTCGGCCAGTACGAATTTTACGCAGGGAACGCTGGCCACGATAAGTGCTGAGGTCGCCGATACTCAGTCACAATTGCAACAGCAACCGGGCAGGCTGGTGGCTGCGTTGGTGCGGTATCGCATTGTTCCTTCATTCCTGATTGGTCTACTGGCAGCGTCCATTGGCCTGGGAATCAGTCAGCGAGTTCAGGAACGCCGTGAGCGAAAGGGCGACGCTGCTGTTACCAAAATGGCTCTGCAAAACCTGGATATGTTGTCGCAGATTGAATTATACAACCTTGTGCCTGATGCAAATCAGCTGAAGGAACTTCAGCTGGCGGAGCCTCTTAAAGAGGCGGAAAAGCAGGCAAGTGAAGTTGTTGGTGGAGTGCAGCCATGAGGTCTTCAGTTAAGCAAAATATCGTATCATTGGTTTCAGTGGTTGCAGGGGCTTCTGTGGCCCTGGCTGTTGGACAAATGATTGCATCGCGCAGTGATGTTTCCGTGGCCGCTGAAAGGTTTGCGGAATTGGGGCCTCAGCAGCAGCAGCTTATTCACGTTGCAGCAGAACGTTTGTTGGAGCGGCCTCAGGAAGACGTTGAACGTCTTGGAAAGATTCACGAGCTTGTCGTTGCCGATCCGGCGCAGGGGCAAAAACTGCAGCGTCTTGCTGACTGGTATCGTAGCCTAGATCCTCAAACAAAAATGCAGTTGATGCCAGATGGCCAATTTGCAGCCAACTGGAAAAAGGAAGTGGAGCAGAGGTATTTTGACCATCTGAACACAGAGCCTCAAATTCGCATTCGCTTGGGAATGCCCGAAGATTTGAAGACGAATTCAAAGAACAGGCCGGAATTGACGTTTTCTGATAGCCAGTTTTTCGCCTTCGTTGACTTGCTGGTTCCTGCTGAAGTGCCGCACGAACTGGAGTGGAAACTGCACGGCCTCACTCGACCGCACGAAATTGCGTTGGCGAAGTCTTTGTGGTTTTCTCATGAACTGCTTGGCAGCCAGGACCGCAACGATTTTGTCAGCATGATTGACGCGACAAATTTCATGAGACGTCGTATGGAGACCGATCTGGTCAGTTCGGAAGACCGCGAGATCATTCAAAAGTGGAAGACGGCAATCTTTGATCGCTGGGGACAGGACGATCGGGATGAGATGCGCTGTGACTTGATTTTAACCTGGGAGGTGATGAAGCAAGGCATGGCTCAAATGCAAAGGCAAATTATAAAACCTGATGAAGCTCAGCGTTTGGCTGCCATTGGCAGTTTACCGCGCGAAGAGCAGCTTGATCTATTCAGTCGGGATCCTGCCAGTGCCCTGAAGCAGTTGGATGAAATTGCACTGGAACGCTCTGGCAATGTTGCCGCCGCTGATTTGTTGGCAGAGTACCGACGTGTGTCCAATGAATACGAAAAGCGTTTAGGCTTTCTGTATATGTGGGTTGGATCAAATTCTCAGCCGGGGCGTGGTGGTCCGGGGCGTAGGCCTGCGTTTGGCGGAGGCGGTCGCGATTTGCTTCCGCTACCGCGAGGGCCGCGCGGCCCAGGCGGTGGAACGCGTCCACCAGATGACGATCGAGAAATACGTTAGCTCGTAGTCAACAGTTGGTGTGACGGAAGTAACTATCGCCAGATTGCCAAGCGTGAGTTCCACTGTGCTTAACAACTTTGCAATCGATCTGGCGGCTATTCAGACAGCTGCCACGCGGATCGCGAATCAGGTCATCAAAACGCCAGTCGTTAGCGCTCCACTGATCGATGTGGAAAGCGGTGCTGAACTTTTCTTTAAGTGTGAAAACCTCCAGCACATCGGAGCATTCAAGGCGCGAGGCGCCTGCAATGCGGTGGCTTGCCTGGATGAACAGCAGGCAGCTGCTGGAGTGGTAACGCATTCGTCCGGAAATCACGCCGCTGCTCTGGCTCGCGCGGCTGCATTGCGAGGTATCGCGGCTCATATTGTGATGCCTCGTAATTCTGCATCAGTGAAAATCGATGCTGTTCGAGGTTATGGGGTGGAACCAACATTCTGCGAACCCAATGCTGAATCACGACAGGCAACAGCTGATGAAGTAGCTGCAAAGACAGGTGCCACGTTTGTTCATCCCTTCAACAATGCCAACGTGATGGCTGGCCAGGGGACAGTTGCTCTGGAATTGCTGCAGCAGGCCGATCGCCTGGATGTTATTGTCGTACCTGTTGGTGGTGGAGGATTGTTGGCTGGCACCCTGGTCGCAGTGAAATCAATCAATCCACGAATCAAGGTCTATGCCGCCGAACCGGAATGGGCGGACGACGCTTTTCGCAGCATGAAGTCCGGGAAGATAGAATCGCCGGAACGCTACGACAGCATTGCGGACGGATTACGGACTCCTTTGGGGACTTTAACGTTTCCGATTGTACATCAACTGGTTGATGGCATTCTGCTGGCGTCTGAGTCGGCCATTGAATCCGCCACGCGTACATTGATATTACGCGGAAAGCTTGTTGTAGAGCCGTCCGGCGCTGTTCCTTTGGCTGCGATTTTGCAGAATAGAAACCTGTTCAGTGGGACTCGCGTTGGTGTCATTATTTCCGGTGGAAATATCGATCCGACTGAGCTTGCTCGACTGGCTGGGCCAGCGATTTCGGTGTGACCGGAAATCCTTCAATGCAATGTGCGTTGTTTGCCGGACGCCTGCTGGTTTAGAACATGGTAAGAATGTTCGATTCAGAAATTGGTCCCGGAACTGAAGCATCGTTATGAATGGCAGAAATTTAACCAGGGCGGCGTCCTCGACTCATTGGCGTGGTTGGCTGGAAGACGTCGGGCGTTCGAATCGCCGAGACGCTCCGTTGTCGCTACGGCCAACATGCGCGCACCGTGCACGCATTGTTTTAATTAAGACTCTAAAATTACTGCTCGTCGCTCTTTTAGCAGTCATGACCATAAGTTGTCATTTGTTCGCAGACGATTGGCCGGGCTGGATGGGCCCAGGTCTCAACGGGGTTTCTATTGAGGGCGGGTGGTCTACAAATTGGCCCGAAGATGGATTGCCGACTGCGTGGTCAGCGGAGATTGGCATCGGATTCAGTTCGGTCAGTGTTAAGGATGGGCTTCTGTATTCCATGGGGCACATTGACGGCAACGAAACGGTCTGGTGCCTGAATGCCGAAACTGGCATTGAAGTCTGGTCGCATAGCTATTTGGCGAAGTTGAATGCCAATTTGTATGAGGGTGGCCCCGGATCAACGCCAACAGTTCACGAAGAGTCTGTGTACACACTTAGCATTGATGGTCGCCTGCTGGCGTTGGATCGTCGTTCCGGAGAAGTTCGCTGGGAAAGGAATCTGTCGCAGGAGTTGCAGGTGGAAATGCCAGAGTGGGGCTTCGATTCGTCGGCACTGATTTTGGGTGATCAGTTAATTGTTCAGGGCGGCAGGGTCGCGTCGTTTGATCGCCTGACGGGAGAAAAACTTTGGCAGTCTGAGAAGCACGCGGCTGGCTATGGTTCTGTACGGGAATTCTCGCTGGATGGTCGGTCACTTTTGGCCAGCCTGGACTGCGACGGGTTGCGAATCAGCAATTCCAATGATGGTTCGCAGGTTGCGTTCCATGAGTGGAAGTCTCCTTATCGAACCAATTCGACAACGCCAATTATCGTCGGAAATTCCATCTATATTTCAACCGGCTACAACATCGGGTGCGGTTTGTTCAGGTTTAGTGAGGGTGAGCTGAAATCCGTCTATACGAACAAGTCGATGCGAAATCACTTTAACAACAGCATTCTGCTGAACGGCTATCTCTATGGCTTTGACGGGAATTCAAACCTGGGGCGAGTTGTCACGCTCACCTGCATGAAGTTTGACACGGGCGAAGTCATGTGGAAAGAACGGGGGCTGGGCTGCGGTTCGCTGATGATTGCGAATGGCAAGCTTGTAATTCTTAGCGAAACCGGCAGTCTGGTGATTGCTGAAGCCAGCCCTGATGAGTTCAAAGAACTTGCCAAATCGGAGATACTTTCAGGACGTTGCTGGACGGCTCCCGTTTTGGCCAACGGCAAAGTTTATGCTCGCAATGCATCTGGAAAACTGGTGTGCGTTCAACTGCCATCGCTTGAATGAAGCGGTCTGATCGGTTTCCATATGTTGAACTGAAAGTGGCGAGAAGTTGTAACCGGGTTGATGAATTAAAAAATATAGAAAGTTGTACCATGAATAATCTCAGTCGCCGCGGAATGATGGCAGCAGTCGCCGGCGGAGCAGTGCTGGCCGCTTCAGGAGCAAACCCCTCGGCTACAGCTGCCGTCGCACCACGTGCAGCTGCGGCACGCAGAACACGTTTTGGAGTTTCAACGTATTCGTTTTGGCAGTTCAAGAACGAAGATCTTCGTTCCGTTGAGACATGTATCGATTTGGCGGCGGAATGGGGCTTTGATGGTGTTGAAATTCTGGAAATGCAGATGACCGACACCGACAACGGTACGCTGCAAAAGCTGAAGCAGCGAGCGTTTGTGAATGGTCTGGATCTGTGCGGCTTTTCGACTCACCAAGGCTGGGTGAGCCCTGACGCAGACGTTCGCAAAATGAATACAGAAAAGACGATCAATTCCATTGAACTGGCCTACAAGCTTGGTATCCCAACCATGCGAGTAAACACAGGCCGCTGGGGAACCAGCAAGAACTTTGATGCGCTGATGGCGAACCGAGGCATTGAGCCAACTTTGGAAGGATATACCGAAGAAGATGGCTTCGGCTGGGTGATTCAAGGTCTAATCGACTGTCTGCCAACGGCGGAAAAATGTGGTGTCACGTTGGGTTTGGAAAATCACTGGGGGCTTGGCCGAACAGCCGAAGGTGTCATGAGAATCGTAAAGGCCATTGATTCGCCATGGCTGAAGACCACGTTGGACACCGGCAATTTTCTGGAAGACCCGTACGATCGTCTGGAAGTGATCGCCGACGATGCCGTTCTGGTTCAGGCCAAGACTTACTACGGTGGAGGAATGTGGTATACGCTGGATCTGGACTATCCTCGCGTTGCCAAGCTTCTTCGAGCTCACAATTACAACGGATACGTATCGTTGGAATTTGAAGGCAAAGAAGATCCTCGGACCGCAATTCCGAAAAGCCTTGCGATGCTGCAGAAGGCATTTACGTTGGTGTGAATGCAGGCTTGAGGCATGCTTCACGTTAGATTTGCTGGCACCAAACGAAAACAGGGTTCTCGACTAAGTCGAGAACCCTGTTTTTTTGATAATGGGCGGAGGGGGATTCGAACCCCCGACACCAGGATTTTCAGTCCTGTGCTCTACCAACTGAGCTATCCGCCCTCAATCAAGAGCGGGGGAGTCTAATGGGCAAGTCGATGTGATACAAGCCAAACGACACCGTTTCAGCTCTCATTCTGTCGCCCGTGTCCGGTTGAGGGCGGATTGCAGCAAATATTTCAACGGCACCTTCTGAAACGCCTGATTTACCACTCTCTTTCAGCGTCTTCCACCCCGTCCTGGACCTGTTTTTTTGCGGATCCGGCAACTTTTTTTGCCATTTTTTGCTGGGCTTCAGTCAACTTCGACAAACGAATGCCCTTTAAAGTTGCCAAAGCGGCGGCCGGGCGGTGCTGTTGGAGTTCGATTTCGGCCAGTTTCAGGCGGCACACAGCCGCATCATCTGGAAACCGTTCGATGTATTCTTCCAGGTAAATTTCGGCTTCGTCTGACATCGATAACTGCACCAGCCCCAAAGCCAGGCGTTTCAGCCGTGTCTGATCCAGCTTTGCGGTTTCGTCGTGCATTTGCAAAGCAAACAGCTCTTCAGAAGCTTCCATCATCGAACTGCCATCAATCAGTTCGTTAACGCGTTGCAGACGGCTGGATTTTGTGGGCGGCTTTTTCTTTTTGGGAAGGTCGTCCTGGACGGCGACGCTTGATTGGCCAAACATCAATGTTGGGTCGGCATGGCTTCCAACTGTGGTTGATGGGTCTGCAAACCGCCCGTACTTGCCCGTAAGAACTTTGAACAGGTCCCAGTTTTCACAATCGACCCAGTCCTTCTTAACGTAAAGGACTCCTATACCAAATCCAACGGCCGCTCCCATTACATGCAGAGCAGCGGAGCTGACGCCAAAGCCGCCAATTGCAAACATCACAAGTTCCCAGCCGATGTACCAGACTGAATACCAGAGGATGGTGACGTCGAACGAAATGGCTCGAAACATAATAAACAGCAGGACGTGGAATTCGTTTTTTGGGGCCCAAACCATACAGATTGCCAGAAGTCCAAAGATGACGGACGAGGCACCACACGAAGCACCTCTTAGACCTGCGATAGCAAGATCAGCCCATTCTTCGGCTTCCTCGTTCGTAAGTTCCGGGTCTTCAGCTAGCAGGCATTCAACCAATTCATCGCGACTATCGACTTCCAGAGTGTTCTGCAGCACGCGTGCTTCTGTCCGATGGAGCATTATTGTCTGCTCTATCGCACATTGGCTAAGTCCAATCAGCAGGTAGACGCCAATAAATCGTCGCCAGCCGAGCTTGCCTTCGACGATCAGCCCGAACGCCCAAAGAAAAAACATGTTCCCAGCAAGGTGGATGAAATCGGCATGCATGAACATGCTTAGCAGCCACTCAATCGGGTTTATGGTGCCATAGTGCAGCATCCACATCGTGTCTGGATCTGCTGGTCCGGCGAACAGATAGCAGAAAATATTGACCACGATCATTCCGACAGTGGCGATCGGGTAATGATAAATGGGGGCGTCGGTACTAAGTGGGATAAGCATGGTGCAGATTAAGCCGTAGAGTTTCCTGCAGCAACCAATACATCGTTCGACTTGAGTGTCGCTTCAATCGTCTTTGGCCTTGTTCAATTCAACGTCAACCTTTGCAGGTATTGTTGATGCTGCGCCATGGTTGAACCTTGGCGCGTTGAAGAACGCCTGCTTTAGGAACGTTTTGGAGCAGAATTCGTCTAAAATACTGGCATTTGGTGAGATGCTGATGTGTTTTTGATTGATCAAAATAAAAGTTTTGATTAATAAAAACATATGAAAACCAAGATGACTTCCGTCGTAACGCTGTTGATTGCCACTTCCCTTCTGTTTGTGAGTGGCTGCGGTTCTTCGTCCGATTCCGGGGCGACATCGGAGGACGGTGGTTCGAAGCCGATTGCGGTTGTCTGTACCACCAACGTGATCAAGGATCTGGTGCGGCAAATCGGCGGCGAACGAGTTGCCGTGACGGCCATTATGGATGGTCCCGGCATCGATCCCCACACATACACACCGTCACCGCGAGACACGAATGCTCTAACCGCTGCAGACGTTGTGGTGTATTCCGGCCTGCATCTGGAAGGTCAGTTTGATGGAGCTCTGGAGAGTCTGAACAATCGCGGCATCCCTGTGATTTGCGTAACAGCGGCTTTGTCATCTGAATCGCCAGGCCGACTGATTCGTTCAGAAGGTGGACTTGCGGACCCGCACGTTTGGTTTGATCCGGACTTGTGGGCGACGTGCGGTGAATCTCTGGCGGCTCAGCTGGCAGACTTCGATCCGGCCGGCAAACAGGAATACATGGCCGCCGCGGCGGCTTTCGCTCAGCAAATGGCTGAAACCAAAGCAGCGGCCATTGAACGCCTGCGGTCAGTTCCTGACGACAGGCGAATTCTGGTAACGGCCCACGATGCGTTTGAGTACTTCTCAAGAGCATTCCAATTTCAGGTGGAAGCCGTTCAGGGGATTTCCACGGAAAGTGAACCAGGCTTGCGGCGCGTGAACGAGTTGATCACGTTACTGTCCGAAAAGAAGATTGCAGCGGTATTCACAGAACAGAGCGTGTCGGATAAAAACATTTCGGCTTTGATTGAAGGATGCCATTCCAGGGGCCACCAGCTTAAGATTGGCGGCCGTTTGTTTTCTGACACTGTCGGTGCTGACGGAACGCCGGAAGGCTCACTGGCGGGAGCATTGCTGCATAACGTGAACGAGATCGCTACGGCGTTGGCTGCAGACGCGGAGCTGGCTCAATGATTGAAGCTGAAGCAGACACGCCCATTCTTGACGTTCACGACATGACGGTGGCATACAACCGGCGGCCTGTTTTATGGAACGTCGACCTGACGATCCGCAAGCCAGGGCTGACGGCCATTATTGGTCCCAACGGTGCCGGCAAAAGTACGATGATTCGTTCCGTGATGGGGCTTGTTCCGATGGTTAGCGGAACGGTCACTGCGTGGGGCGAAGAAATCGCGAAGCAGCGCCATCGAATTGGCTATGTTCCTCAGCGAGGCAGCGTTGATTGGGACTTTCCGATCAGTGTTTTCGAAACTGTTTTGATGGGAACGTTCGGGAATCTCGGCTGGTTTCGGCGGCCGGGGCGAAAGCAGAAGGAGCTTGCAAGTCAGTGTCTGGAACGCGTGGGCATGCAGGATTTCGCCAACCGTCAGATTGGCCAATTGTCCGGCGGACAGCAGCAGCGAGTGTTTCTGGCCAGAGCACTCGCTCAGGAAGCGGAACTCTATTTCATGGACGAACCCATGGCCGGCGTCGATGCGGCGACGGAACGGATTGTCTTTGACCTTTTAAAATCACTTAGCGAAGAAGGACGCACAATCGTTGTCGTGCATCATGATCTAAGGACGGTACCCGAATACTTCGATGACGTTGTGCTGCTAAACGTGCGCATCGTTGCGTCGGGGCCTGTCGATACAACATTCAATTCAGCCAACCTGCAGGCCACGTACGGCGGTCGCTTGTCCATTCTGGATACGATGGCCGAAGCCGTGCAGAAACAAAAAGAGACCGAATAATAAATGGCTTCGCCCTTGCCCCGTGGTGTGGCAAGTGGGAGGAGATAAAGCGTTCTAATCGTCGAGCCGCTCCGTTGTCGTTGCGACAAGATGTGAGCAGGGCTGAAGTTGGCTACGTTTGCGGTCAGAAGAATCAAAAATTTTATGTTGGGTAATCAAACACTTATCGTACTTATCGGAACGCTGTTGCTGGGAGTGGCTTCCGGGATGGTTGGCACGTTTGCCGTGCTGCGTCGGCGTGCGTTGGTGGGAGACGTTGTTGCTCATTCTGCACTTCCGGGGCTGTGCTTGTCCTTTCTGCTGTTTCATTCACGTTCGATGATTTTGCTTCTGTGCGGCGCTTTGGTAAGCGGCCTGCTGGGAGCGGTTGTTGTTGCTTTGATGAAACGGTTTACCAGGCTTAGAGAAGACGCGATTCAGGGAATTGTGTTGAGCGTGTTTTATGGTGGCGGTATCGCGCTGACTCGTTTTATTCAAAACAGATATCGCAATGAACCCGGTTCCGATCTGGAATCCTTCATCATCGGCCGTGCCGCAACAATGCTGAAAGCGGACGTGCTGCAGATTGCCGCCGTGGCTCTGGTGACCACGATTATTGTGTTGGTTCTGTATAAGGAATTGACGCTGTTAAGCTTTGATGAACAGTTTTGTCGCGTGCAGGGCTGGTCGACGATGGGACTGGATCTCACGTTAATGCTGTTGACGGCGATCACAGTCGTTGTTGGATTGCCTGCTGTGGGAGTTGTTTTGACGGCTGCGTTGTTAATCATTCCGCCGTCTGCGGCCAGATTCTGGACGGACCGGTTGTCTACGATGATGATGATCGCCTGCCTGTTCGGCGGTGCGTCAGGAGTTGTGGGCACATTAGTGAGCGCTAATATCAGCGGGCTTCCCACTGGTCCGCTGATTGTGATGACGTCGACAGTTATTTTTATTGCGTCATGGTTGTTCGCTCCACATCGCGGCGTGGTTTGGAACGGAAATCGATCTCGTGATCTGGATGTTGATCCGTCGTGGTTGGTTACTGAATCACAGTTCGCCGATGAATCGCCAGCCGATTTGCAGATAAAACGTGGGAGTGGCATGTGATGAGCATTGCTACGGTCTTAAATAAATCCGCGACGTTGTTTGGCGCGAAAACGCCGATCCCGTTTGAAGGGCTAACCACAAAGATTGCCGAACTGCTTTCGATGGCTCCGACTGACGTTCAGAACGCATTCTGGACGATTGCTGTTGGAGCATTATGTGCAACTTGTTGTGCGTTGGCCGGATGTTTTCTGGTGCTGCGTCGGATGAGTTTGCTGGGAGACGCGTTAAGTCATTCCGTTCTGGCGGGAATGGCGGCGGTGTACCTTGTGACCGGTGGCGTGGAACCGGTCCCGATGTTGATCGGTGCCTTGATTGCGGGAGTGATGACTGCCGTGCTGACTCAGTTTGTTCACAAAGCTGCCAATTTGCCGGAAGATTCCAGTATTGGAATTGTCTTCACGTCGCTGTTTGCTTTTGGCGTGGTCGTTGTGTCTCAGGCGAAGCACGTTCACCTGGATCTGGATTGCGTATTGTTTGGAGATCTGGCTTTTGCCGGTGTCGATCTGCGACCAATGATGGGTTGGCTGTGGCCACATTCTTTTCAGAGTCTGGTACCGTCGCTTGTTATCACGCTGTTGTTTCTGATTGTGTTCTGGAAAGAACTGCGGCTGACGTCTTTTGATCCAGTTTTGGCCGTCACGTTGGGGTTTAGTGCGGGGGTGATGCATTATCTGCTGACAACCGTGGTGGCCATTGTCACGGTTTCCGCCATGGGGGTTGTTGGGCTGTTGGTGGTCGCGTTGCTGATTGTGCCACCAGCAACGGCTCGTCTGTTGACGAACCGTTTGTCGACTATGCTGTGGCTGTCTTGCTTATTGGGTACGGTAGCGACAACCATTGGCTATTTTCTGGCGCTGAAATGGGATTCTTCTGCGGCGGGGCTGACCGCCGTTGTTGCGGGCATTGAGCTGCTGGCTGCAATTGTGTTTTCGCCGCTTGATGGTCTGCTGGGAAGAACAATCAGAACGGTTCGCTTAAGAACTCGAATCTGTGCGGAAGACGTGCTGGCCGGATTGTTCCGTAAACAGGAACGCGGCGATGCAGACGCCGGTGTAGCGGTTTCAACCGTTCAGGAATGCATCGAACTGGCTGGGAATGGCTTTCCGGCGGCTGGCTCGATTCGCTGGCTAAAGACTCGCCAACTGCTGGATCATTCAGGGAATCGTGTTTCGCTTACGGCTCGAGGCTACAATTATGGTCGTTCTTTGGTGAGGTCACACCGATTATGGGAAGCCTATCTTCACGAGAACTTTGATTTGCCGCACGACCATTTGCATGATCCCGCCGAAGCGATGGAACATTTCATTGGCCCGGAAATTCAACGCCAGATCACAGACGAACTGGCAGCGCCAGCAGAAGACCCGCATGGTCGCGAAATCCCACACATCGAACGCTGAATTTTTTCAGCGACGCATTGTCGCGGGCACAGTTGGAATGGATGAGCAGTTTGGCGGCGGCTGGTTATCCCAGTCCCAATGCCGACACAATCGCGGCAACGTCGTTTTCGACAACGATGGGTGGGTTGGCATAAGGCATTTCGAAAACGCCAGCAGGGTGCAGCTTCTCTTCGTGTTTTTTCGGATCGCCCGTATGATAGGCCACCGTGAGATCCGGGTCTTTCAGCTGGTGCCCGGTCAGAACACAGGCGACTCGATCACTGGCGGCAATGACGCCTTCTTCTCGCAGCATCTGCAGCCCGGCGATGGTCGCACCGCTGGCGGGTTCGCAGCCGAATCCGGTGGCGGCAATCATCGCTCGCGAATCTACAATTTGCTGGTCAGAAACGCTTCGCACAACGCCATCGCAAAACGATAGTGCTCGCAACGCTTTGACAAGATTGACTGGTCGATTGATTTCGATAGCAGAAGCCAACGTGCTGGCGCGTTGGTCTTCTTTGTCCATCACTTCGTAATAGTTGCGAATCAGGTCGGAGTCGTTCTTGCCATCGTTCCAGCGAAGTTCGTCGCTGTTGAACAGTTGATCCAGAGTGCTGGCTCCCGCTGCGTTGATAATCGCCAGTCGAGGCACGCGATCGATCAGTCCCAGTTGCTTCAGTTCGATAAACGCTTTTCCGAATGAACTGCTGTTGCCGAGATTTCCGCCAGGCACCACGATCCAGTCCGGTACTTCCCAGCCTAGACCTTCCATGATGCGGTACATGATCGTCTTCTGGCCTTCCAGTCGAAACGGGTTCACGCTGTTGCACAGATAAATTGGGTGCTGGTCGCACAGTTCGCGAACGCGAGCCAATGCGTCGTCGAAGTCTCCCTTGATTTGCAGCGTTGTGGCGCCGTAGTCCAGGGCCTGCGACAGCTTTCCGTAAGCAATCTTGCCACTGCCCACAAATACCACGCACTTGAACAGCCCGGACACCCCCGCGTAAATCGCCAGCGATGCACTGGTGTTGCCTGTTGAAGCGCAGGCTGTGATTTTGGCGCCAACCATTTTTGCGTGAGTCGATGCGGCCGTCATGCCGTTATCTTTAAAGCTGCCGGAAGGGTTCAGACCTTCGTACTGTAGAAACAAACTGTCGGCGTTCATTCCAATCTTCGCACCCAGCAGGTCATTCTTTTGCAGAATGGTCTGCCCTTCGCCGATCGTCACAATGTCGGAATCGGCGGGAAACGGCAGCAGGTTTCGGAATCTCCAAACGCCGCTGAAGTCCAGTGGGTTCAACCGACTGGCCCAGCGTTTTTCGAATTCCTTCATGCTGGACGGGACACTGACGCGATCCCAGTTGTATTGAATATCCAGCAAGCTGCCGCACTTTTTACAGGCAGTAAGGATCTGCCCCAGGTCGTAAGTTGTCTGGCAGTCTGGATGGATACATTGTTGGAATGCGTGTGACATATTGAAAACAGAAGCCGGAAATACAGTATGAAATCAGAGTTGCTGCACCGCGTTCTGGCGGCGGCGACAGCAGAAAACAGAAGTTCGGTTCGCCGTGGATTTACCAACCCGCGAAATTGCTCTGTGCAGGATACTCAACCAGAGATCTGAAGGCTTTGTTAATTTGCCTACATCCCTGAATCGGAACTTTCAGCGTAGCGTAGGCTGGGCAGCAGTTTGATGCCAGACACGTGCTGTTCAATTGTTTGAGCCGCCCAGCCAACCATTCGGGCAATGCCGATTGCAAGAGAAATACGATCTTCCGGCACGTTCAACATCGTTAAAACTCGAGCGGCCGCCCAATCTGTGGTCGGAAATTGTCCTTCACGGGCCAGTACCGTTTCCAGGCGACTGGCGCTGGATTCCATCACGATCTGGTCAATTCCCCCCAGAAGCTCGCGGCATTGGTTCTTCAGCAGCTTCGCGCGACTATCTGATTGGCTGGACTGAAACCCGAATGGCATTGCCTGCTGGCTTCGAGACTTCAGCCATGTTTCGGCGTCTTCCGGCGATTCGAATTCCTGCAACCTGGCGGCCGTCCATGCAAACGGGTCGTTTCGAAGCTGCGAAACAAACATAGACGACGCGGCTTTAACTCCTGCCACAACGTCGTTAACCGCACTGCCAAAAAAACGAGCCGAGAAACAAGCAGGACGCATTTCAGTTAAGCATTCGCAGATCATCACGGCATTCATCGCGTGTTCTTCGGCAGCCGTAGGTGGTCGGCTATCCTGTCGAAGCACCTGCAACAACTGGCCGGCATATGTCATTGCTCCTTCGCCGGACGGAGCGATTCTTCCATCGATCAGTTTGCCACCGAACGCAACGTGCAGCAATACGGGCAGTTGCGAAAGGACTCGCCAAAATTGCGACTGAGATGCGGCCAGGTCGCTGTCGCCTGGAGTCGGGTCGAAACAAGATAGAAGTGACACGCACAACGGAAACAGATCCAGTGGGCGAGTCTGCAATGGAATGCAGGAAATTGTGCTGGCAGCCGGATGATCAACAACAGCGGATTCGGAAAGTATGGAGCAGATATCGGCTAGCTGCTCTGCATCGGCTGATGTTTGATTCAGCAGTAACCAGGCAACTGCTTCAAAGGAACCTTCGTCGCACAATTCAGCAACGTTGATACCGCAGTACTCAACACCATCTTTGTGGAAACCGATCAGGTCGGTCTCTCCACAAACCAGCCCCTTCAATCCGGAATGATCAACTTCCGGATTCGATTGAACGTTGGATAGCAGTTGGCGAAGTCCGTTCACCAGATGCGGAGCGGGTGATGAATGCTCCATGGCAGAGTCCTTTCTCGGATTCCATTCCGAATTTGCTGCGTGTTACGGCAGCGACTACTACTCCGAACGGCAAAAATCCGTCAGTCGTCCTGACTGATCTAAATTTGGTTTCGTGCCGCAGAAGCCGCTACTTAGTGGCTTCCATGTCTGATGGGCAGTTTAGATCAAACCCTGTCAAACTTGAAACCGTCCACGAAAAAATGTTACCCGTGAATAGCGTTCCCGCACTTCCTATTTGCCCCATATTCCGGTCTGAACGCAGGGAGGTAGTGAAAGAGCCATGTTTTTGGCAAGCAGGTTTGAGGACAGGTCAGAATTTTCACGCGTCAGCATTTCAGCGGGCCACACAGAACGCATTGCATTTGTAGCGCAACGTCGCAGTTGAAGTGTGAAGTCGTTGAGCTTTCTGATTCACGGCTGAAGTTTTGCAAATAGTTGAAGCAGTGTTTCGGTAATTCTGCGAGATGCTTTGTGCTCTACAAAGTTTGTCCCAAGCCACGTTTCGTAGCCGCCCAGTAAATGTTGTTCGGGTGTTGGCAGATACCCAAACGATCCGTTGGCCAGTTCGATGGTGAATGTTTGTTTCAGTGGACTTCGCTGTTTTAGTTCCAGGCCGATTTCTGTAAACGTTTCGAACGGGATGGCCGCAATGCCAAGTTCACCAATTCGAAATGCCTGCAATGGAACAGTGATTGATTCCGGAGCATCCTTTAGTTTCGCAAGTCGCTCTGCATAAATCTGTTCCTTGCTTTGGCGTTTCGCATCGACCGGCTGGCTTGCAGTTGCGGCAGCAAGGTGTTCGAGCATTTCCGGTGTTGGTTGTCGAACATTCAGAGGTAGCTCAAACGTTTCCGCTGCCAACGTGACGTGTTCTGTAAAGTTTAGTTGTTGGTGAGCTTCGTAAACTTTAGCCGCGACCTTTTCTGCAACTTCCTGCATCTTTGAATAAGGCTCGCGTCTGACGCTTTTCGTTTGAAAGTTAATGTTGTTGACGTCGCCACTGGTGCCGTTGGACAATATGCCCACAAAAGGTTTTTCCTGGTCGCCGGCATCCAGTTTCTGTTCGATCTTCTTCGCAAAGTATCCGAAGTAGTCCGCCGAAACGTCACCGACGGGAACACCGCCAACGTAGTGCAGAGAATAGTTGGCCAGCAAGGCAATCGGCCTGCCGGATGTGCTTTGAACCGACACAAACGAAACCTGCGGATCGGTTGGCCCGGCAGGTCGCAACAACGACGCACTGCCCGCTGGTGGATTCATTCGCACTTTGTCGGTTTCGCCGAACGGGTTTGTCAGCAGATTGGGGTCCGTCACAAACCAGCGTCGATTAAAGACTTCCGAAGGTTCATCAACAGTTCCCCACGCGATCTTTGCCGGTTCTAAATTGTTGATCGCTATCTGGACTCCGTCACTGATACGGCTGGCGATGAATTTCTGATAGTCTGTCAGTTCGTCCTGCCAGATAACTTTGCTGGGGCCGCGAGCCGTTGTGGCTGAATGCGTGTGAGTCGACGCCATCAATACGTGAGTTTTGAGCAGCCCTGTTGCTTCTTCAATTTGGCTTCCCGCTAAATCAAACACTTCTCGCGGAATGCCGACGTTGTCGCAAATAACGAAGGCCAGTCGAGTGTTGCCATCATCCAGCACAAGACATCTGGCAAACAGCTCGTCGTGGATATGCTTTGCCGGAAACGGCTGCCATCCACCGACAATCAGTTCACCAAGCGGCGGCGTAATGTTACTGATGGCAGCGCCAGCTTTAAGCACCTGCGGCATTTTTGCTGCTGAGGTTTCCTGACAATTACCAGTGTTTGCATCAAACACTAATAGGCTAAGGCAAATGGATAGTAGCCAACGATTCATCGTGCGATCCCTTCAGGTGCGAAAGTAGAACGCAGATAATCATGACACACAGCGACGGGGTGTGGCAACTCACATTAAGTTCGTCGTCTCGCCTGGGGGCGGAAAATGGAACGCCATGTTGCAATCGCTGAAGGAAGGTGCCACCCGTGAGTGGCCGCCCTCTCACTCATTTCGCCGCACTCGCTAATCTGCCAGGCCAAATCTCACGATGCACCAGATGGCCTTGAAACCGTCTTTCCAGCCGATGTGCTTGCCATCGGCGTATGTTCGCCCGGAATAGCTGACAGACATTTCATAAATGCGATAACGTCGTCTCGCCATTCTTGCGGTGATTTCCGGTTCGAAGCCAAACCGATTCTGCACAAGTTTGGGAGTCAGCTCGTCAACAACTTCGCGGCGGAAAACTTTGTAGCAGGTTTCCATATCCGTCAGATTAAGGTTGGTAAAACAGTTCGACAAAAACGTCAGAAACTGATTTCCCACCGAATGCCAGTAATAGAGAACTCGATGAGCCTGGTCGCCCAGAAATCGGCTGCCATAGACAACGTCTGCTTTGTTTTCCACAATCGGTCTTAGCAGGCGAGGATACTCGCTGGGATCATATTCCAGGTCGGCGTCCTGAATGATGACGATGTTGCCTGCCACATTGCTGAAGCCGGTTCGTAAGGCTGCCCCTTTCCCCTGGTTCACGTCGTGGTGGAATGTGCGAATACGGTTGAAATCATCACCTTCTGATTCCGCCTGTAGTTCTTCCATGATTTCGCGAGAAAGATCGCGGCTGCAATCGTTAACCAGAATCAACTCTTTTCTGATCGGCACTTCGCGAACACGATCGACCAGATTTCGCAGAGTCTTTTCTTCGTTGTAAACGGGGATGACGACGGACAGTCGCATGTCGTCAGGAATGGCATAAAATCCCAGCTGACGACAGGCGGATTCACCAAGTGTCTGCTTCTGAATTTCGTACCATTCCGTCGACCAGGGGCGAACGTTCTTGTTTTGCAATTCTTCAGGCATGAGTGCTCGAATAGTTCTGCGTTTGAATATTTGTGTTTGACGAGGCTGTGCTTCAGGCTACTTAATTCCGGGCGACGCACGTTTTACAAATTGCTGAAGCGTCGTGTGGCACGTCAGAAGTTGTTGCGGATTTGGTCCACTTATCAATAGTGTCATTGTTCGCACGGGGCGGCCACTTATCGATAGCGGACTTGTCCTTTCTATAAATACGTCGTTTTCGCCTTGCGCCGTCAAAACGTTTTGCATTGCGGATATCAGTTCCTGAATGCTGTCAGAATTATTCGTTTTGAGCCGATTAAGCTGCTGAGCAACCGGCAACTGACACCAAAGTCCGCTGTAGTTTTCCTGCAGATTCTGCCTGAGCGCCACAGCAAGTCGCCCCATCGTAAACCGAGCGTTCACGTCGTTACAAAGCCGGACGCCCAGTTCTCCTGAAGCGTTTTGAAACTGAAAACTGTCGATTCCCAGTGGCCCGAAGTAGCCCGCCGCCTGAGCTGCCAGGCAAACCTGCATTCCGTATTCAATTGACGAAGCCCACTGCGTTTCCGATTCTGCGCCCAGGCCAATCATACTGCCCGCATAGCGCCCGACGTCGTCGTTGATCAGGCGAGTTGCCCCGATGAATTCGATCGAGCTGTTGCTGGCTGAAACTTCGCCGTTGCCAGTTGTGATTGGGTGAATTACGTACTGAAGTCCGCATTCCGAAATTGGTTGAATCCACGGTTCCAGGTACACGCCGCCCAGGGAGATTTGTTTGGCCAGCCAACCTTGCTGCTGGTCGTTGAGTTCGCAGCCGGTTACCAGCAGTCGATTGCGACCGGCATTGCTAAGCTGCGGTTTAGCCACCCAGCGACTGTAGCGTGCAGCAACCATTTTTCTGATTGCGTTTGTGCACTCTTCCATTGTCAAACACAGCCTGCCGAAGCGCTCGTTGCCGAATGGAAGTGAGCTTTCATCGCTGCACTGCACGGCATCGAACGTGGCACTGAAGGCGCGACTGTTGATCTGCTTCACAACATGCAATTCAGGAGCGTTGTTGACCGCAGTGTTCAATGTCTGGGCCGTTTGCAAAATGCGAGAAGTCCAGCCCCATGGGACAATTTCTCGATCGCCGATTTTTGCGACGGACTTCTGTTCTGAAACAATTTGCTCTGCTGTGGCAAATCGCACGTGCTGCAGGCAGCTCGGTAAGTCATCCGGCACCGCATTGAGATTAACCAGAACGGCATCTCCCGCATCAACAAGCAATCCCATCAAGGGAGCCAGATCATCAATGGCCGCCTGAGTCTGTGGATTAATTTTCGACGACCTTGCGGAAAGCTCGTCTTCAAAATTCAGGTTGGGAATAAATAGTTTCATTGTGCGACCAGAATAGCTGACTAAGCAACTGGCACACAGTCAACTTGCTGTTCTTGTCGATCAGCGTTCAGGCTTGTGGCGGCAACCAACTGTTTTCGATCGGCGATATTTCGAGAAGCGGAGCCACATGACAGTGCGTTGCTGGATTGATCCATTCCATTCTCGGGGGGACTTTCTCCAACTTTTGCTGGCAGCTCTACCTCAATCGTGAAATCGCTGCACGTCCGGAGTCGTCTTGTTGAGATTTTTCGGAATTGCTAGAACACGTAATGAGCAGGCTGTGTCACCATTGAGGTGGCCTGCTGCTTTGAGAATGACAAGTCGAAGGTCATGTAGAGAATCGTTTGTCCTTGAGCCCACTCTTCAGCGTTGGTATTGGAAATGCTTCGCTTACGTAAAACAATATGCGATCATGAGAATGACCCATAATCTGAACTCCCCCCATCGTTTATTAAACGCTGCTTTCTTTGTTACATTGATCGCTGCGTTTAGCTTCTGCTGCAGTGGCTGCGCGACGTTACCGTATTCGTACGGCACGGCTCAACTGCACAAAGAATGCGCTGAGCTGGCGGCTGTTACTCAAACGCCGATTGAACGAGGGCGACCGAATAAGTTTCTGGACACGGCGGGCTGGATCTGGGGCATTCCCAATAAAATTCTGCTGTTCGACCATCGTGTCGAAAATCACAACATCGGCTCCGACACTGAGTCTGCGATCGCTCAATACCTCGGCGACAATAGTCTGGGGACGGTGAAGGTCCGAATCAACCAGTATCATCCTGGCGACGACTGGCGCAGACTTGTGGCCAATAAATCTGTTGGTCCAGGATGGCGCTATACTTTGGGGACACTGTCTGTGTTGGGGGAAACTCTGATTCCTGGGCGAGTCTTCGGTGGAGATCACTTCAACCCCTTCACTAATACGGTTCATCTGTATTCAGACATTCCAGCGATCGCCATTCACGAAGCAGGGCATGCCAAAGACTTTGCAGGAAGAAAGTGGAAAGGCACTTATGCTGCCGCCTACCTGATTCCGGGAGTGCCCTTATACCACGAAGCCAGGGCAACGGGAGACGCGTTGGGATATATCCACACGACGCAGGATGTTCAGGCTCAGCAAGAAGCCTATCAGATTCTATACCCAGCCTATGGTTCGTATGTTGGCAACGTGATCTCAGGAAGCCTTCCGTTTGGCTATGTCGCCGGTGTTATCGGTGGGCATGCGATTGGACGTTGGAGGGCTTACGAAATTGGCTCAGACGCTCAGTCCTCACAGCAAATTCAGCAGGCGGCGTATTCAGAATAGGCTTGAGTTCTGCTGTGTGGCGCCGCTGATATGATTCTGGCGGAGGCTTAAATTTTTGTCCTCGACTATTCGGATATTCGCGGGCTCGGCATTTCTCTTCCAGCCTGCAGCAGTGTGACTTTGGGGCTGTTGCCCGTATCCGGAAGTTCGAATTTAAGAGTTGCGTCAACCAGTTGATATTTCCATTCAGTTTCGCTTTTCGGTAGCAATGCCAGAAACTGCTGGCCCGTCAATTGAGCCATCATGCGACCGTTTTTGACCTGCACGGTAATCACAACGCCTGGAGCAAGTTGGTATTTGCCTTCCAGACGCTGGGCCACTTCCGGTTTTACTTTGAATTCTTTGACGAATGTTTTGGGTGGTACATCAATTCCCATAACGGTCTGAATGATCTGTTCTGCCAGAGCGTCCGTTCCGGAACCTGCGGTATTGCAAAGCAACACAACGGAGCACTTCATTGGGCGACTGATAAGCATCATGGCCTGGTAGCCGCCCGTTTGGCCGTTGTGCCATCGAGTGGAACCGTCCAGAGCAATCATCCAGCCGAGCCCCATCGCGTGCTGGCCATTCTTACTGGGTTTGTGTTGTTTCCATGCAAGTTCAATTGGTTTTTTCAGTGGTCCGTCTGGAGGGTTTAGCGAAGCTTCTGCAAACAGCAGCATGTCGTGAACAGTGCTGCGAATCGCTCCGCAGCCGGCCAGAGCGTCAAAGTCCCATGCCTTGTCTTGAAGAAGTGCGGCGTTGTGAGGTGTCGCGAATCGCTGAAGTTGTTCGGGAGTCAGAACGAGCCCGGTGTCGGCCATTTTAAGAGGAGCGGTCAGTTTCTCTTTCAGCAGCGTTTCATAACTGACATTGTTTTGCCGCGCCAGAAGATCGCCCAACAGGCCAACAGCCAGATTTGAATACTCATAGGCTTCGTTTGGTTGTCTGGTGGGTTTGACGGACAGCATGTAGTCCGTGAGCATCTTGCGGTCGTACCCGTTGAATGGGTTTGTCGGATCCGCGGGGTCTAAGTTGTCCGGCATCACTGGAAGTCCGGACTCATGGTGCGACAGATGTTTGAATGTGATTGAATTACCGACAGTCGGGTTGTGCTTTGAAAGCTCCGTCATGACGGTGCTGATGGGGTCATCCAGTTTCAGGCGACCGCTTTCAACAGCTTCGGCCAATAATAAAGACGTGAATACCTTGGAGATCGATCCAATTTCATAGATCGTGTTTTTGTCAGGCACCTTCGATCCGTCGTCGTTCAGGCGGCCGAAACTTTTTGTCCATGTTCGTCCGTTTGATATGACACCAATGGATACAGCATTGACTTTGTCGTTTTCCAGGTACGGTGAAACAAGTGCATCAATTTTTTGTTCGTACTTGAAGACTTCCTGAGCAAGCGTCGGAGCAACCTGAAGGCAAATAGCTATCGCAATAAACAGTCGCATTCCACACCTCGTTTTTTTTGAAGAGACAACTATCCGATTTTGTGAGCTGCAACGTCAACTACTGCCCTGCGTGAGCGGCTTCGTAGTCTGATTTCTCTATCCACGTGAGATCGTCCCAGTAGCCGGTGTCGTTGGGCTGATTGACGCCCGGCGTTGTTCTGCCATTCAGTACCAGACTGGTTGCCTGCTGAGTTAGCTGGGCCACTGTGTCTTCGTGCATACTGGCGATGTCGTTGGTTTCTGATGGGTCGGATTTTAGGTTGTAGAGTTCAGCCTTCTTTTTTCGGTAAGGTAAAATCAACTTCCAGTCGCCCGATCGAATTGCAAACTCTCCGGAAATACCGTGGTGCATTGTCGCAGAACGCGAAGCTGTTGAATCGGTGTGAAAGAATTCGGGCAGGAAGCTTTCACTGTCTTCACCCGCATTGGCAGGAAGTTCGCTGTTTAGTAGTTCAGCCAGAGTTGCCAGCACGTCTGTCTGGCAAATTGTCTTGCGGCAAACTCGTCCCGGCGACTTTACACCGGCAGGCCAGCGTACAAAAAAGGGAACTCGATGACCGCCTTCGTAAATTGACCGCTTGCCTTCTCGGTAAATGCCGTTGCTGTGATGCTGAAATTTTTCGATGCGTTGCTTCCACGTAGTTTCCGGCCCGTTGTCGCTGGAGAAAATGATCAGCGTGTTTTCGTCCAGCTTTTGTTCCGTTAGCGCTGTCATCAGGCGTCCGACGTGGTAGTCGGTTTCAATCAGAAATTCGCCGTACGCTCCGGCTTCGCCCTGGCCACGAAATTCGGGTAAGGGGATAACGGGCTTGTGAGGCGAAGTGTACGGCAAGTAAAGGAAAAACGGTTCGCCGTTGTTTGCTGCCTGTGCCCTGCTCTGCACGTATTCAATGGCTTTGTCAGTGAATCGTGTCAGACATTCGGAATCGACAAAGTCGGAGGCGACTTCAATGCCGCGTTTGCCGAGTGCTTGTTTCGTTTCTTCAGCCGTCGCTTGGTATGGCGGATTGATGCGGTAATCTGAAAGTGCCAGCTTGTTCGGCTTCTTTTCGGTAAAGAATGTGGGTGGCACTTTTGCGTGTCGGCCTTCAAACCACGCCAGAATTCCGTAGTTCAGGGAAGCGGGTATGCCAAAGAAATAGTCAAAGCCCTTATCAAGCGGCATGTCCAGAACGGGTTTCGTCCAGTCGCGAGAATCTTGTTCACCAGGAAAGTCCATGCCCAGATGCCACTTGCCCACCATCGCGGTATGGTAACCACGATCACGCAGCAGCGATGCCAGAGTGATGCGACCGTCTTCGATCAGGCATTTCTTTTCTGCTCCAAAGACGCCCGTCTTCAAAGTTGTTCGCCAGCTATAGCGACCAGTCAGCAGGCCATAGCGAGAAGGAGTACAAACCGTGTCGCTGCAGTGGGCGTCTGTAAAGCTGATGCCTTCCGCCGCCAGTCGATCAAAGTTGGGCGTTTTGAACTTTGAATCCGGGTTCAAACAACTGGCGTCGCCGAAACCCTGATCATCGGTGTAGATCACGATGATATTCGGTCGCGGTGCGTCGGTCGCGAACGTTGGCTTTAGCGGAACAGTGCAGCTAAGCAGCACGAACAGGCTGAGGCAGATCGTGTGGCGGATGCAGTTTGGGCTGGGCGTTTGAGTTCTGGGCATTGGCTTCAGACTTTCGACTGCAGGCGATCGGCAACGAAACGTTCAACAACTTACTGCAGCTTGAACGTGCAGAGATCTGTCATCTCCGGACGGTGGGAAGTATCTGCCGTCCGGAAGTCCTGTGTTTCGTCGTCCGCCTTATTGGATTGCGACAGGTGCCAGGGTTGCTCCCCGGCGAGCGACCGATTCCAGCTTTTCCCCGGTAGAAGCATTTTGACGGCTTCTTTCAGGTTGTCTGCGGTGACGGCTCCTGCCATTTTACCAGACTTGCCAACGATGAACATCGTCGGCACGGAAACAATGCCGAAGTCTTTTGCCAGTTGTCCATCCCTGCCGCCAGTATCATGGATTTGCAGCCATTGGCTCATGCAATCTTTTCGGGTGGACAGCAATTGTTGGAGCGGGAACCCAGCTTATCCGTGTCATTCCCGCGCAGGCGGGAACCCAGAGCGTTGTGCCAGCCTCATTCCCGCGTTTGCGGGCCTGACGCGCGTGGATGGATGACACGACAGAGGGGTGGCTCCCATCGGTGCGGTACTTTTCGGGGTGGATGGCCCGCACGTTTAGCTGCCCATCGTTGCAGCGGTGCTTGTTACGTTCCTGGATTCGCCGGTCGCGTTCAGTAGCCGTTTGGCTGTTCGATCGGCCGGCGGGAACCGGCCCTACATTCACTATTTGGTTGACGTAGGATTGGCACCCGGTGGCCAGGTGCTACCACGTGGTCGCGGATCAATGCAACTTTGCTATTGTACGTCATGGCTGACGGAAGCCTGCCCTGCGACGACTGTATTGCCAAACACGGAGTTACTTATGTCGGACGAAGAAGTCTACCCAAAATCTCTGACGTCTAGATTATATTGGTCCCTAATACTTTTGGGGGCAATTTGTGGGGGCTGGTGCATATGCTGCGTCGTGGCCGAGCCATATGGGTTATGGGCATTGCGTTGGGGTGTCGTCGAAGCTGGTGAGGTGTTAGTGACTGGGGCTCCGGCCAACAGAGTTCCACCATACGACCCTGGCGAAGCTCTCGAATTCTGGCAGCGTCTTGGAGAGAGCGAGTTGACCATTGAAGAGACACTCGCAGTATCGTGGATGCTGCTGGAAGAACATGGGAACGATCACATTGAACGAGCGCCCATTGCACGACTTGGGGTCTCGCTGTGTCAGCGTGCCATCGACACGATACAAGACGACATTCGTCTTCGACGCATGCAGGCCGCTCTGATCCTGGTTATTTCCGGCTATAGTCCGTCTTCATTTGCCGAGCAAATGTCAGCCTTAAACGAAGGCTCATCCCTGGATCCTGATAATGCAATTTATGATTACGCTATGGCGATGCTCTGTTGGCAGAAGAGCGCATTCGAAGACCACCGATCCATCAGAAGCGTGTACCCAAATCCGTACGGGGGGAAGCCAACCGATTTGTCCACGGGAGATCGTCACTTTGCATCCGGTGCAAGGAAATCTGATTTCCAACCTCCAGTATTCGAAACGGACTCAAACTGGACAGTAGCCGTTACGCTTGGCGTGCACCCGTTCGAACTTATTCCATCGTACATTGGCTTTAATATTGGTTTCCTTACTGAGCGTTTTCAGTACGCAGCAAAAGTGCGATTCGAACGATTTCTTGCATCGGGTTTCTTTGAGGAGAGTGCTGAACAGATCGATCTCTTTGAATCAGTGCTCAGGCAGTTAGATCTTGACAACAACATGCACCTTCAGACGTACAAGGATATTGCATTTGAAGTTAGATTCATGAGAGGCAACTTAAGGCAAGGCCTTGAGTCGCACTTGCGCAAAATCAACAGGCCTGACATCCCGTTGGAAGCTCTGCTCATGCGGTTTCAAAACGACTCCGTTGATACGCGCCGGGAGGAATTGATTCGACGGTCAGAAAACGCAGAGCTCCACGCGAAAGCTGAGTTTTCCGGCAAGCCCGCTATTGGCATGTTCGGCGATGATTCTGGCCCCTACCTGCCGTTGCCGAAATATAATCTGTTGTCAATATCCTACCATCTAGCCTACGACTTCCTTGCTCTTAGCATCGTTTTAATCGGTGTGCTGTTAGGTCGACTGAATTGTCGTCGAACAAACGGCGTAGGTCCGTCGGTGTTCTGGCGGATGGTTTACGCGTTTCTGCTAACATTCGTTGCTTATTCACGAATTGAGTTTTGGGGGTTGGCCTATAAATTGCAGATCGCCATAGTTCTCGTTGCATTTGCCATCGTCGTCGTCCGGTGGCGGCGGCGTGGCGTTTGTGAGACTCCAAACTCAGTCGCATGGATCGTTCTCCAGGTCATGGTGTTTTGCTCGATCACATTTCCACCGGATCACGGACGGGGCGGGTGGTTTCGGTCAATGGTTCTAGGAATCGGAGAAACACCCGGTAGTCTTCAGGGGGAGAGCAATTGGCTGGTTTTTTGGCAGCACTTCAGCGAGTGGGCGGATTGTGGGGGATTGTTGCGACTGCTGTTGTTCGTCGGCATGGCTGAGCTGTTTTATTCTGTCTGTGCATGGAGCAACATATCTTCACTCGATAGGGGACCGCGCCATTGTATCCTGCCTTCGCACTTTGCTAAGCCGATGATTGTGGTGGGGCTCCTGGTTTGGATTCCCATGAGCCTTTACACGGTTGTCAGCGTACGAACGTGTTGTCAGGAATATGAGCTAAAGTTGGCCCAAGCGGACCAGGTTGCGTGGTCTGGACTGCTGCAAAAACATCTATCGGCTAGTGAAAGCCAGGGTGCCTCTGCCGAATGAATTGTAGTAGCCGTAGGGCCGGTTCCCACCGGCCAAAGCACCTTTGGCCGTTCGATCGGCCGGTGGGAACCGGCCCTACATTCACTGCGTGGACATGGTTCACAAAGTCTCGCGCCTGATCAATCGGATTCTCGATGGCGACAGCAAGTGGACGAGCTATCGCACGGCGAGTTGTTCAGCCGGCCATCGCCTGCGACAGTCGGCTCTGGCTCACCTGGCTCCTCCGAAGCCAAAGACGAAGGCCCGCCATATGAACCTCGATCCGGAAATTCAGTGGGGTGTCGGCATGCTGCAGCTTCTCGATGGCATTGAAACCAACAACGATTACAGCGACGAGCAGCGAGCCAAGCTTGACGAGTGCGCGGGCTGGCTCAGGGCGAACGGTGGGCCAGCCACCCGTGTTGACGCCTTAGGTGTGTGTTGTTTAGAATCTTCGGCGGCTTGTCAAGCGTATGTTTTGCTTGTTGAACGACAGTGTGGGAGGAATTTAAGATGCATCGAGCGAATCGGCGTGTTTGGCTGAGGGTGGATGGCCCAGGTTTCTAAGGATGCAGCACTTTTTCCCAGCCGCGTTGATTCAATAATTCACACTGTCTCCGCGACTCACCTGGCGCAACGTGCAACGACGTCGGGAAATCAAATAACGTTTCGACCGTGTTTGGCATGTCCAATCCGGGCAAATATTATGACTCACAAATCTGGATATAATTTCGGGGCAGTTCCTTAGTCCCTGAACTCAAGCCGACTTCGACAATCGCTTCATCGATTTCGAAGTCGATCTCTCCAGAGTCTGGAATGGCCTCAGCGTGATAGATGTCCGAGTCAAAACTGACACCCAACGAAACGTCCCACAGTTGCCTGCAGCTTGAGTTTGTGGATGTCCGTAAATGCAGACAGCAGAAAATCTTCATTTTCTGCTGTCTGCAATTCGTTTGTTTCGCCGTCCGCCTTATTGGATGGATGCAGGTGCCAGGGTTGCTCCCTGACGAGCGGCCGATTCCAGGCTTTCGCCCAGCAGTAGCGTTTTGACGGCTTCTTCCAGGTTGTCTGCGGTGACGGCTCCTGCCACTTTACCAGACTTGTCAACGATGAACATCGTCGGCATAGAAACAATGCCGAAGTCCTTTGCCAGTTGGCCGTCTGTACCACCGGCATCATGAATGTGCTGCCAGTTGCCGCCGTACCTGGCCAGATAGTCTTTAATGCCGGATGCGTCGGCATCCAGGTTCACACCCAGAATTTCAAATCCGGAACGCTGATACTTGGTGTGTACCTGCGTCAGTTTGGGCAGATCATCCGTGTACGGTTTGGCCCACGTTGCCCAGAAGACAACCAGAGTGACTTTGCCAGCGTATTGAGCCGCACTAATTTGCTGTCCGGTCAGGTTGCGGCCTTCAAGTTGTAGCGGTTTACCGGCCAGGTTTAGTCGTCGCAGTGCTCCGCGAGCTCGAATGCCCGCGTTGGTGCGAGCGTGATCGGTGACCAGTTGGTTGTACCAGCGTTTGGCATCGTCCAGCCGTCCCATCAGCTCAAGGCTGATCGCAAGCTGCACCATGGCGTCGCTGGCGTCTTCTGACTTAGGCCACTTTTCGGAAAATACTTCCAGTTGTTTCAACCACCAATCCTGAGCGGCCTGGCGTTGCGTGTTGTCATCAACTTTCAGACGCACAGCGTATTCTGCCAGTAAGCGGCGATACCAAACATAGCCCAACAGGTCGTTGTTGACTTTGACCTGATCCTGCAAAGCGACCAGACGTTTCAGTCCGTCGTCGTATTCGCCGGTTTGCACGGCGGCTGCGATGCCGTCGGCGTATTGTTGAATCCACTGCAGTCGTTCCTGGTCTGTGGGAGCGATGCGGATAATCTTTTCAATCACGTCAGCTCGCAGCTGATTGTATCTTGCCAATGCTTCAGGAGTGACGTTGGTGCTGGGGCTGCTTTCGTCAAGCTTTTGAAGTTCGCCCAACAGCACTTCCATTTCTTTGGCCATTTCCGGTGGAGCATTGAAGCCGCCGTTCGACATTTGCGGCTGCATCATGATACCGCCAATCTGAACCTGAGCGTTTTCCGAATCCAGTGGTCGAGGAATCTGTACAAGCTTCCAGACTTCGCCCACTTTGATCATTTCACCAATCGAAACCAATTCGTGAGTGTCGCCGTTTTCAATGATGGCCATGGCGTTTTCGAAAACTGTCAGATCGATTGCGGCCTTGCCATCTTCTCTGGGAACAAGGCTGGGAACCGGAGGATCGAAACGCACCCAGCGAGAACGTGCGTTCAGCGATTTGCTGGCCGCCATAATTTTGCGAAGTTCGGCCGTTGGATCACCGGCCGACTGCAACAACTGTTTAGCAACGTCGCTGCTGGCCTGAATGGACTTAACGTCTTCGGCGTTAATCATGACTCCGGATAAGGCGGCGATGTCTCCACGCACCATGGCTTCCACGGCAATGCGAGCTGCTTCCTGTGCGGACAGCATTCGCCACGAATCAATTTTGCCATCTTCGTTTTGATCGATGCCCCAGCGCATGCCGCCCCAGTTCATCCAGCGGTGCTGGTCGGGCTTTTCGTTTTTGTCGCTGTCGATGTCTCGGTAAACTTCCAGGCCCATTCGATAATAGCGAAACAGGTCTGCCTTGTTGTCTGCGTTTGTGTCTGTAAACCGACGCAGCACTTCGCCGGTTGGTCCGTAAACGACAAAGCCAGCGGTTGATTTATCTCGCTCGATATCAACTTTGCACTTGGCGAAGTCTTTGGGATCGGGAGTGTCGTATTCGATATCTGAATGTGCAGGACGGAACTGTCCCAGAATCTGCTCCGCTGAAGGAGCCTGAGCGTCCGCTCGTCCATTGACGGCAACAAACAGAAGTACGGCGATTTTGAAATGTGCGGAACGCATCCTTGCAACTCCGAGCATGTGAACATGTCTTAAGGAAAGCCAACTCACGATTCCAGCAGAAATGCAGAACCGCTCAGTGATTGTAGAACAGATTCGCTTTCCACGTCACCATCGGTTTTCGGCGGAATGTTGCCTTCTGCCGGTTTATGAAAACTTGAAGGCTGCGAAGTTTGCCAACTTCACAGCCTTCCGGCAGATTCTGCTGCAAGTTCCACTACGATTTGGCGGCCGCATCCATGCGTTCAAATACGGCTTTCACCAGCAATGGCAGAATGACGGTAGCGTCGGAATACACTTCGGCAAATTGCCCACCATCGGCCGGACTGAAGAATTTGCCCCAGCTGACGCCTTCTGAATACGTGCAGCCAGACAATCCGCCCCAGTGAACGGGTTCCGGACACAATCGCACGCCATAGCGAAATCGAGGCGGCGTGAATGCCGTGCCGCAGCGATCGTTGGTGACGTCGATAAACGGGCCCACCTGTTGAGCCCAGTTGCGAGGCACACCCCCACCAATGGTGAAGATGCCCAGGTTGTCGAAGCTGGTTACTCGGCGAGCGTACTCAAACAAATCCAGAAACGGATTAAAGGCTGGTACGTTTTCCAAGGCCTGAGCCAGATTGGCGTCTTTGTGGTTCGCGTGTCCCTGAGCTTTCAAGCTGGCCATGATGGCCCACGTCGAAAAGTCCAGACCTAGTTCGCTGTCGGTAAAGGCTGGAATAAACACGGGGACGTTCTTTTCGTACGCACTTCGCAGAATTCCGGTGCCGAGGTTCTGCTCGCTAAGTCGTTTGCCGATCGCTTTGCAGAACGAACTTGAACACCACGTGCCTCCGTCGGGCGTTTCTTCTGCTAAAACGGTGGCGACCATCACGGAAATGTCGTTCAGGTTGGCTTCCATTTCCAGAGTGTCATAGATGCGGTTATAGCCTTTTTCGAACAGCTCTTCGTCGCTTTGATTTGGGTCGCTTCTGTAATGGCTAAGCCCGATTGATTCCGTCAAGCCGTGAGCGATCAGAGCTCCCGTGGCAATGATGGCCTGTACGCAACCTCGGTCGATCAGGTCGCAGACGATTTTTCCCTGCTTGGCTACCGTCATGGCTCCAGAAATCGTCATGACGACTCCGCAGCTGCTGTCGGAGAACATATTGGTCATAATTCGGGCGGCTTCGCCAGCAGATCGCCCGGAAAATGCGGTATCAGACATGGCCGACAGCAGGTCGGAAAAGCTGTTCACCTGGCTCAGGTCCAGGCTGACAAGAGGCTTTAATCCGTCTGAACGGCCGTCATGAAGGTCTCGATGCTGCATATTTTCGTCTCGATTTGTCGATTGAATAAGTTGGCTTGAAGAATGGCAGTCTAATCGGCTAGCCATTTGTGAAAAGCCCTGCCGAGCGACTGCTTGAAGATTTGCGGCAGGGGAAACGGCGATTTACGGGTAATTTGACGTGATTTGCAGGCATGCGACCACCAATGGGTTCCCGTTGGCGGGACTTCCAGCGAAAATTTACAGCCCAAAGTCCAAACCGGACGAATGCTGGGTTGATTCCTTGAAAGAAAGTGGTCATCCTTCCCTGCTTCGCTTTCCGACGGTCCGGCTCAACTGAGCTGTCGAAAGAGTCGATGAATGTCCGATCGGGCGATGCCGGAACTTCCCGGCAGTCGCGAGATCATCCTAAAGCCCCACGTTAGTTAGAGTTACGGTAATGAAAATCCGCAAAGGTGATACAGTAGAAGTCATCGCTGGCGATGACGCAGGAACTCGCGGAACCGTTCTGTCCGTCGACTTGAAAAAGGGCAAGGTTGTCGTTGAAGGCGTACACAAAGTGTACAAGCACGTAAAACGCGGCCATCCCAAGAGTCCTCAGGGCGGTCGATTGCACATGGAACTGGCCATCGACGCTTCCAATTGTCAGCTGATCTGCCCGGAAACCAATAAGCCAACACGCGTTGGTGTACGAGTTGCCGCAGACGGCAGCAAAGAGCTATTCGCCAAGCGAAGTGGTGCTCGATTGCGTCAGATTGCCGCCCCAAAAACGAAGTAGTCACGACTTCGGAACAGAACAAATAGCCTGAAAGCTGCGGACCATGTTCGCAGCTTTTTTGCTGCGCGCGATGCTGATCGCAGAATTTTCGAATTTGGAGATTGACGCGTCGCCGATCTGTGGCTAGTGTAATATGTAACTATTACAGTATTGTGGAGCCACGCATGATTTGTCACATTGACGCCGGAAACGGCATTCCGATCTACGAACAGATCGAACGGCAGGTCAAGTTCTCAATTGCCAACGGCAGCCTGCTGGTCGGCGAACGCCTGCCTTCGGTTCGCGAACTGGCCGTGCAGGCGGCGGTGAACGTGAATACGGTGGCTCGAGCGTATCGAGAACTGCAGCAGCAGGGAGTGCTGGATTCGATTCGCGGTACGGGCATGAGCGTCAGTGCGGCGGCTCCCGATATCTGTCGACAGGATCGTCTGCAGATGATTCGAGATCGCCTGCGTTCGGTTTTGCAGGAAGCTTTGCAGAATCAGATTTCCGTACAGGAAGTCCGCAGCCTGGTTGATTCCGAATGGCAATCGTTGACTCAGCAGGACAGCGGGTGACGGAAGTCGGTGGCCTTGGTCTTGCGTTCAGGTCTGCTAAGTCATTGTCAATGTTCAAGCATCAGGAAAGTCTTCCCCATGAAACCCGTCATTCAACTATCCCATGTTACAAAACGGTTTGGAAAAACCGTGGCTCTGGAAAACGTTTCTTTATCGGTGCCACCCGGTGTTGTGTGCGCTGTGCTGGGAGCCAACGGTGCAGGCAAAAGCACGGCTATCCGCTTGCTGCTGGGGTTGGAACACGCCGACATGGGCACGACAGAAGTGCTGGGCATGAACAGCAGAACTCACACGTTGGAAATTCGCGGACGTGTAGGTTACGTCGCCGACCAGCCTCCACTGTACGACTGGATGACGGCTGATGAAATCGGTTGGTTTGCAGCTGGATTTTATCCATCCGGCTATCAGCAGGAATATCTGCGTTTACTGCAAAAGTTTGATCTGCAAAGTCACCAGAAGATCTCCGCGTTGTCGAAAGGCATGCGAGCCAAGGTCGCGCTGTCTTTGGCGATGGCTCACCGCCCGGAACTGTTGATATTGGATGAACCCACGTCTGGGCTGGATCCATTGGTGCGCCGTGAATTTCTGGAGAGCATGATTGATGTTTCTGCGGAAGGTCGCACGGTGTTGTTGTCCAGTCATCAGGTTTCTGAAGTGGAACGCGTGGCCGACATGGTGGCCATTTTGCTGAATGGAAAGTTGTTGTGTGTGGAAAGCCTGGAAAATCTTAAGCGGACCACCACAGAAGTTGTGTTAAGTCTTCCGGATGCCACCACTGCGTCACCGGCGATTCCGGGCACCAGTTTAGCTCACGTGAAATTTGGTCACGAACACGTGTGGATGGTGAAGGAACTGGATTCCAATCGGCTGCTGGAATCCTGTCGATCGGCAGGTCTGCCTGAACCGCAGTTTCGCAAGCCGAACCTGGAAGACATTCTGCTGGCCATGCTTCGTGAATACCGCCGCGATTCTATGTTTACAGCTGCTGACGGCCCATTAATTGATACGTCTCCTGGGCTGTAGTTGCCTTAATTTTGCAGCTGCCATCAGTGTTTTATGCTGCATAACCGTATTCAGCGCTAAGCAAACTTCGGATAACCACTATGCACACGCCCTTCCTGAGACTGGTTTGGAAAGAATACCGCAGCCAGCGCAATCTTTGGCTGGCTCTGTTTGCGTTTGCGATGTGCCTGGCGCTGTGGATGAGCACGTTTTTGAATGTTATTGATCGTCCTTTCCCGGCCATGATCGTGTTGTCCGCGGGAATCGGATTGATTTGTGCGACCTGTTCGTTGCTGTATCTGTTTGCTGGCGAAGAAGACAACGGGACGGCTCCCTGGCTGCGGAACCTTCCTATGAAAACCAGCACGCTGTTGTTGGCTAAGTTGACAACGACGGTGCTGGCCACGTTGTTGTACATGGTTGTTTCAGGCATTTCGGTCTGCGTCATTTATGGCGTCGCATGTTTGATTAAAGGCGAGTCGGTTTTTGAAGGTTTGCAACTGCGATGGCTGAACAGTGATGAAGCTGCTGGCCTGATGAAGTTGGCTGCTACAACAACGGCGTTTCTGTCGCTGACGTTATTTTGGAGCCTCTACTGTCGAAAAGTGATTGCTGCCATCTGTGGTTGTGGAGTTTCGTTGGTCGTTTTTGCGGCGTTGTACGGTTCGAGAAGCCCCTTCCACAGAGGTGCGATTTCGGAACCCATCGTTTGGTGGTCGATGACTTTGTCGCTGTTGGCGGTTGGTTTAAGCATTTACATTTTGCCTGGGTGGCACCGAGGGATTCGTCGACTGGATGCAGTGAGTCTATTTCAGCGTTTTCAGCATCGACCGTCAGTACGGATTCGGGAAAGTGGCACTGGTTTTCTGGCGACTCGGCTGCAAACGTGGGCCATGCGTTCTCCCGTTAGCAGCCGGACGTTTCGAGTACTGTTGTGGCAACAACTGCGATCAGCGATTCCCTTTGCGTTTGTGTGTCTGCTGTTGCTGATTCCCGCTGTCTGGATGCGCTACACGAACTTTTTTCCGGCACCGTTATCTTTGCTGAGCCTGATTGTTCTGGAGTGTGGTTTACGCACATTTCGTAACGACCAACGCAACCGCAGTGGTCTGTTTTGGGCTCACCGAGGAGTGTCATCAACAACCGTCCTGCTGACTCGCCATGCCGTTTGGCTGACAGTGCTGTTTTCACTGGCTGCCGCGTTTGTGTTGGCAGACGGGCTGATGGGACGTCAGTCTGCACGGGATCAAGCGTCGTTGGCGGAAATGTTGAACGAGATCAATATATTGTTCAGTCGTCTGGAATGGGGCGAGAATGGCAGTACGCCAATTGTTTTCCTGCTGCCGACAGTGTTTGCGTGGCTTCTCGGCGGTTATGCCATTGGCCACTTGAGTTCAGTCTGGATACGTAAAGCCTTTGTGTCAGCGTTTGTCGCAATCTTCGCCTATGTGGGTTATACGATTTTTCTGGGCTATGTTTATCTGTCGGATGTTCCTGGCTGGCTAACAGCGTGGCCACTAATCGTGTCGCTGCTCTTGCTGCCGGTGATCACGCGGCGCTATTGGATGGACCATCAAACAGAATCGTGGAAATACGATTTCCGTCACATTCTACTTGTGGCAGTGCCGGTGTTCTGCATGTGGCCGATGTACAATGTGGGGCGCCTTGTGTTGCCGTTGGAATTGTTCCGACTTAGCAACGAAATTCCTCCAGAGTTGGTGTCTGGTGTGGAGACGCATGCCAACGAGCGATTGCCACGAAATGTTGCTGCCTGGAATTCGTCCTGGGAAAGTCTGGCACGAATAACAAATGCTGTTCCTGTGGAGTTGAATGCCGCTAAGTCTCCATCAGCGATTACCACGCGTTCAAGCCAGCACCAGAAAGCAGCGATCCTTGAGGTCGATAAGATACGCGAGACTCTCGGGGAGGACATGGCATTCCGATTGCCGGAACAGTACCAGAAGCCATGGTCTGTTTCGTTTGCGGAACCTGTTACTACAGTGCTGATTCAGGAAGCTCGACGGTTGCGTGATGCAGGAGATTTTGGTGAGGCCATTCAGCGACTTGCGCAGGCGAAGTATATTCTGTGTTATCTGAGGAGCGAGGCGTCCGATGCGGGGTTGGAGCAGGCGACCAACATTTGGCAGCGGGTGGTTGATCAACACCTGCACGAACTGGTCTCGGATGACGCGGTGACTGCCGAAAACCTGCGAAACATGCAGGCTCAACTTGTGGCGATCGCGTATCGTTTGCGGTTGGACACGCCAATGCGCGAGTATCTTAGGGCTGCCTGGTTTGAGCTGCACGGGGCTAACGTAGACCCGGAGAATCTGGCTGAGTTGCCTCGAACCTTCAAGTCGATGAGTTGGGTGGAGCGTATGCGGTTTCTTTCGGTCATCAATGCGGCGTCGGCGATCGAAAACGGGGATGACTATCGGCACGCAAGATTGGAAAGATTGGCTCGTCGTGCTATGGCGACAGTTGATAACGAGATGCGTCGTTACGGCGACAGCGTTACTGACTGGGCTCAATACAGTAGTGGGAAATATTCATTTGTTCCAGGTGATTGGAGTGCGGCAATCGATAGCACGCGGGCTACTCAGCTGATAGTTGCCTTGCAGATATACCGAAGGAAGAACGGGCAGTTTCCAGCAACGTTGTTTGAAACGGAGATGCGTGAGAATAATGAGTATGTACTGATCGATCTCCGCAGCGGTGGTACGTTTCCGTATTCAGGCGATGGACTCGGTATGGACTTTAGGCTGTATTCCTTCCGTCTGTCGCCGCCGATAGCAATACAAGTTGATGGTCGTCAACCCATCCTTTGGAAGAATGGCATTCGCGGTCCTAATCTCCACGGGCCACATGACGATGAAGATGACGATGAAATTCCAGATGACAACGATCTGCCACTCAACCCCAAACGCGTGTTGTATATTGATGGCGCTCGTGAAATGGTGATCCCGCCGGATCGCCTCTGGGGCGACCCGGTTAAAGAGTTGGATTCCGAGACTGCAGATGTGCTTCATCGCGACGTTGCGGAGTAGGTTGCTGGTGCTGCGTCATCGCTAAGAATTCGGATTTGTTGTAGTGGATCTTGTTAAAGATCCCAGTGTCGCAGGATCTTTAACAGGATCCACTACCCTCGGCATTGAGCTGTGATGCAGCACTGGCGTCAATCGCTATCTGAGTCGGTTCGCAGGCGCAGGCCTCTTTGGTGAGTGCTGAGCAATTGTTCTGGTGCTTAAAAAACAAAGGCGTTGAACCCGAATGGATTCAACGCCTTTTGAAGTGCAGGATTTTAACTCAGCAATCACCTTGAAGTCTGCGGTCTACGGAATCAGCAGGATAAGTCCTGTGATCCACAGCAGTTCAACTGTGGTGGCTTCTTCGTTGAATGGTACCTGATAGCGTTTTTTTGGAGCCCATTCACCAGGCTGATAATGTCCCAATGCGAATTCTTTCGCCTTCGGTGGATGCAGTGTCATTTGGTATGGCAGCATCGCCACCTGGCCAAAGAACTTGCCTGTGGATACAAAAGGCTGAACCCACGGCTTGCGAGTGTGGCCGTACCGCTCCAGGCCGACGTCTTCAAAGTAAAGTGGGTGGTACCAAATATTTGTTGGTTCCCATTGCAGCACAGTGCGTGGAGCCGGTGTCTCTGTATATTCACCATTGTCCATGCGTTTGTGGAAATCGTCAGGCAGAGATTTCTTTTCAAGGTCGCCCCACGCGTAGCTTAGTGTTGGTTTGATGTCCGTAAGTTTGCGAGAAAGCAGTTCGCTGGCTTCGCGATTGTTGTCTTCCACCTCGTCCTGACTTCCAACCAGCAAGACCGATCGTTCGTAGTCGCCAGCGTCGAAGTGTTCCAATTCGGGATCGTAAAATTCAATGAACTTTCCGCCACCGTTGGCGGCTCGCTTCGCACGTCGCAGATCCTGTTTTGAATAGCCGTTGTTGTAATACTGAGGGTTGCCGGACGTTGCTGGCAATTCTGGCAGGATTGTCGAGCCATCAATTGTCAGCACGGGCTCGCTTCCGGAAACTTCGGGCAGCTTTATGGTTCCCGCTTCTTCGTCACCGCCTGTCAGCAGGATCGAGTTCATCCGCATACCATCAGTTTCAACGTACTGAAGTGTTGATAGCTTTTCTGTTGACGTTGCAGCTGGCTTAGCGTTTGCGACAGGGGTTGCTGCTGGCGTTGGCGTGACCAGCGTTCGGCCGCTGCGTAACGCGTTCATAAGATCGCGACTTTGCTGGCGGGCATTCGCTGCCGCCGCGTCGGATTCTGCTGTCTCAGGTGTCTTCGTGTTGTTTTCGTCTGTGGTCGCCGGCTTTGTGGCCAATACGTCCAGTGAGATCCGGCCGGAGACATCCTGTGGATTGTTCAACTGTGACAGGTTTGCCGCAGGCAGTGTTACGTCAACAGGTTCTGGCACTACCGGCGGCAGGATGTTGTCTGCGGCGGCCTGAGCGGCGAGTGTTGGGCAAAACAGCGACGGACAGCACATTGCGGCACACAGGACCAGTGCTGGTCCTGTTGCCTGAATGAGCTTAGTTGTGGCCGTCTGACGAATGTTCCACCGAGTAATTCGGCGATTCCTGAGTGATAGCGATATCATGAGGATGGTTTTCCCTAACCGAAGCCGCAGAAATCTCGATGAAACGAGCTTTCTCGCGGAGATCCTTAATCGACCCAACGCCGACATAACCCATGCCGGAACGAAGTCCGCCAGTGAGTTGATAAATGACTGGTTGCAATCCGCCTTTGTACGGAACGCGTCCTTCTACACCTTCCGGAACCAGCTTGGACGTATCCTTGCCATCGACTTTTCCCTGTCGATAACGTTCGCTGCTTCCTTTCACCATTGCTCCCATCGATCCCATGCCACGGTATCGTTTGAAGCTTCGTCCCTGGAAAAGAATCATCTCACCAGGACTCTCATCAACCCCCGCCAACAGACCGCCGACCATAATGGACCACGCTCCGGCAGCAAGTGCCTTGGTAATGTCTCCACTAAATCGAATGCCGCCGTCGGCAATAACCGGGATACCCGAACCAGCCAGTGCTTTGGCCGCATTGGCAATGGCTGAAAGTTGAGGAACACCAATTCCGGAAATGATTCGCGTTGTGCAAATCGATCCCGGACCGATGCCAACTTTCACAGCGTCGACTCCCGCATCTGCCAGAGCCTTTGCACCTTCGGATGTCGCGACGTTTCCGGCGATGACATCGATAGAAAATTTTCTTTTTATTTCTTTGACCGTCTCAATAACGTTCAGAGAATGCCCGTGAGCACTGTCCACAACCAGAACGTCTACACCTTTTTCAACCAATTGAGCGACTCGATCCAGATCTAAAACGCCGACTGCTGCGCCAACCCGCAATCGTCCGCGTAAGTCCTTCGACGCCTGCGGAAACTGCAGGTTTTTGTCGATGTCCTTAATCGTAATCAAGCCTCTCAGTTGATATTGATCGTCCACCAGCAGCAGTTTCTCGACTCTGTTTTCCAGCAGAATGCGTTCTGCTTCTTCAAGGCTGGTATTTTCCGGTGCGGTGACCAGATTTTCCTTGGTCATCACTTCGCGAACCGGTCGGTCTTTGCGATCCAGAAATCGTAAGTCGCGACGCGTCAGGATGCCCACCAGTTTGCCGTCAACGGTAATGGGAACGCCACCGATATTGCGTTCGTCCATAATTCGTGATGCTTCGCCCACACTGGTTTCCGGCGGCAACGTCACAGGATCAACAATCACCCCGTGTTCGCTGCGTTTAACTCGATCAACCTGCATCGCCTGTTGAGCAATCGACATGTTCTTATGAATGATGCCGATGCCGCCGACCTGTGCCATTGCGATGGCCATATCGCTTTCTGTCACAGTATCCATTGGGCTGCTGATGATTGGAACATGCAGCGGGATGTTGCGAGTCAGCATCGAATCCAGATCGACGTCGGAAGGCACAAGCTCGCTGTAACCAGGTTCCAGCAAAACGTCGTCGAATGTAAGGCCTTTGTATGCGATGCGATCCTGCATATGACGCACTTCCTAACAAGGGCATCGCCCTTGACACGGTGGCGTGGCACGTTGAAACCAGATGGTCAGTTTCAACCGCCGAGCCGCTCCGTTGTCGCTATGGTTAAAAGATGTTCGCACCGTGCGAGCATCAATTTTGCAAGGGCTTCGCCCTTGACCGAGTGGCGTGGCACGTTGAAACCAGATGGATAGTTTCAACCGCCGAGCCGCTCCGTTGTCGCTATGATGAATGATGCAGGCACCGTGCATGCATCGTTTTGATTTTAAACCTAACTGACATCGCCAAGTCTTTGTCAGCCGCAGGGCGTTAGCCCCGGTTTTTTCGCATGATCCTCAAGAACCGGGGCTAACGCCCTGCGGCTGATGCGGCTGACCGAAATGCTGACGTTTGATGAAACCTGGCACTGCCCGTTAAATACTATGAATCCTGTTTTGCGTCTGCTGCACGGACAGCTTCGCAGAACTTGTTTCCGAGTTTGACAAACGTCGGCACGTCCAGCGTTTCCGCTCGAGTTTCCGCATCGTGGCCGAGTTCTTCCATCAGCGTGTCGACGTCTGTCTTGGAAAGTTGTTTGCTGTACATTCCCACCAGTACTCGCCGCATCAGTTTTCGGCGATGGTGGAACAGCCGTCGCAGAAAATCCTGAAAGAACTTCTTGTCCAGAATCTTGTCGCCACGTCCGTCGTGTCGCCAGATACTGACGATAGCTGAATTCACTTTGGGGCGAGGCCAGAATACGTTGGGAGTTAAACGGCGAATAATCTTGACGCTGCATTGTGACTGCAGCCAGACCGCCAGAGCTCCATAATTGGATTCGCCTGGTTGAGCCACCATCTTTTCGCCCAGTTCCAACTGGATCGTGCAGACCATACGTTGCCATGGAAGCTGCGAAGCGACAAGGTTGGTGATGACCGGTGTGGCGACACTGTAAGGCAGGTTGGCAACAAGCTTAAGTTGGCTATTTAGTGTTGCCGCCAGTTCTGTGATTAACAGCTCGGTGATTTCCGGAGCAATCGTGTTTTTGTTTTTCAGGATGTCGCGGTTGATCAGGGTGACGTTGTCGCAGTGAGAAGTCGCGTCTGTTGCCAGAGCGAACATGTTGCGATCGACTTCTACGCTGATGACTTTTCCGGCTTGTTCGGAAAGAAACGTCGTCATACCGCCCGTGCCCGGTCCGACTTCCAGCACGATATCATCGACCGTAAGTTCGGCCGCGCGAACGGCAAATTCAATCAGGTTAATATCAATCAGGAAGTTCTGCCCCAGATCAGAGCGCGGGTTGAAGCCGTGCTGTTGAAACAGCTCCATCAGGTAGGATCGAGTTTGCCGGCTTCTGTCTTTCACTAACTTCCGTTTCGTTCCAGGTTTGTTTGTTCGAGGTTGGTTTATTCAGGGGTCGTATTTTTATTGACAAAGTCCCAGGGGCTTACGCCGCCTTCTCGCGACATCAGTTTGGCAACGTACTTTCCAAGAACATCCTGTTCGATGTTCACTCGTTGCCCCACAGCTCGATCACCAAGTGTGGTGACTTCCAGAGTATGCGGGATTAACGCGACAGAAAATCGGTCGGATTCCACATTCACCAGAGTCAGGCTGATGCCATCGACGGTGATCGACCCCTTGGGCACCATCAGCAACGTTAATTCGGGTGGCACTTTAAACCACATGTTAACCCATTCGCCGCTGCGGTCGATTAGATCAACGGTGGCGACGCCGTCTACGTGACCCTGCACGAAATGGCCGCCTAATCGAGCTCCCACGGCCAGTGAGCGTTCCAGGTTGACTCGCGTGCCAACTTTGAAGTCCCCAAGGCTTGTTTTGGAAAGCGTTTCTTCGCCCGCTTCGAAGTCCAGGCTGTCTTCCGCGATTTTCACGGCGGTTAGACAACAGCCGCAAATGGCGATGCTGTCGCCGATGGCAACTTCGTTGGAAGAAAAACAGCTGGCGTCAGGGGCTATCGTGAGGCGCAGGCCATCAGTTTCCTCTTGGAGGATTCTGACTGTACCTTGTCCTTCAACGAGGCCGGTGAACATTTGATAAAGCTGTGCAACAAAGGCTACGTCTGCAAGAGACGATAAAACTGAAGGCAAACGACCGAGTTAGCGGTCAGCCACGTATGTTGCGGGGTGATTCTAGCGTCTTAAAGCCAGATTGCACGAAGTGAGTCGAACTTTCACGAGATTCCCGAATGGCGGATCATCTGATCAGTGGTCAGTGGTCAGTTGCTGGCACTTGTACGAGAAAATCGGGGTTTTACGTACTTTCCCCACGCCGCTTTAAACGGCCCGGCAAAGGCGAACCAGCACAGGATAACCGGCACGGCAACTCCACCAACGGCAAAGATCAATGCCAGCGTGAACACCAGCTGCAGCAACTGCATGCGGCCCTGATCGCCCTTAAGAATCTGGTTAAACAGGTGCGGGTATTTGATGCGGCTAACCATCAGCACGGCGGTGGCCAGCGTGATAAATGGCAGAATTACGGCCAACGCCGGAAGAACAACTCCCCCTACTTGTTGGGCCCATGTGACAGCTGCGGCTCCCACCATTTTCTTTTTTAAAGCCATCACTCCAATTGGCAGGCTGGCAATCACAGCCGCAGCAGCGGGAGAAGGCAGGCCGCTGAAGCCTTCGTGAGTATCTTCTTCATCCGTTTCAACGTTAAAGCGAGCCAGCCTCAGAATTGCACAGGCAAGAAATAAGGCCGCAATCGCCCACAGAAAGTCGATCGAATAGTCGAACGGAGCCTGCAGGTCGATGCCGACGGGCGAGCTGATTTTTCCGCTTAGCGTTTCCATCAGGTGATGTCTTGGATCGGCCAGCTTTAACATCATAAATGCAGGAGCAACGCCGAAGCTGACGGCATCGCACAGGCTGTCCAGCATGGCTCCAAATTCGCTGGTTTGGTTTGTGAGTCGAGCGGCGCTGCCATCAAGGGCGTCAAACAACATGGCCAGAAAGATCAGCTGTGCCGCCTTCACCATTTCCATGGCCGGGTCCCACGCGACAGAGGGGTCGTGCAGCCCGACATCGAAAGTTGGGCCAACTCGAGCCAGAATCGTGATCGCTCCAAAACCACAGATCGCGTTCCCAAGAGTCAGCAGCGTCGGCAGAACGGCGAAAGCTTTCTGTCGGCGAGTTTTTTTGAGAGTTTCTTCAGGTAGCGTCATGAACTGTTTCTAATTTCGCGCTGCTCAGGATTCTTCGAAGCGGCGAGTTTTTCTGTTAAACCGCATCGCGTATTGTGTTTGGCACTGGGCCAGCACGACATTTCACCGGGGCGATCAATTTTCGCATTGAAACCAGACGGTTTCCAGCCAGTCGACTTCGATTCCTCAGAATCACCACGAACCAGGCACAGCGTGATGGCTACTTTGTCTCGCGATTCCAAACCTGCTCGATTTGCAACCTGGCCGTTTTATACCAATCGAATTCGCAGGCCGTCATATCCGGGTTCGATGCCATCTGGCAGTTCGTTTTGCAGTTGGTCGTATTCAAGTTCGTGTGACATGTGAGTCAGAATGGTTCGGCGTGGTTGCAGCCGATTGGCCCACTGAACGGCCTGGTCGACGGTCAGGTGTGTTGGATGAGGTTTATAGCGAAGTGCGTCGATCACCAGAGTATCCAGGCCCTGCAGCAGTTCGCGACTTTCAGCCGGAATCGTGGAGACATCGGTGCAGAAAGCCACGTTGCCAATGCGGTAACCCAAAATCGGCAGTTGGCCGTGATTCAGGCGAATCGGTAACACGTCCAACCCCAGAATGCGAAACGTTTCGCCGGGGGTAACTTGTTCAAAACAAAGTCTGGGAGCGGCAAAACGATGGCTGTGGCCGGATGGGTCAGAGAATGCGTAGTGAAAGGTATGTCGAATGGCGTCCTCAACGATTCGTTCGCAATACAGCGGAATCTGGCCAGGTCGAGACAATTGGAAGGCAGCTTCGTCGAATTCCGTGCCCGCCTGTTCTGCTTCGCGTCGGCCGATATCCAACAGTTCTTTCTCAATGCGAAATCCGAAAATCCTTAGATCGTCCAGGCCCATGATATGATCTGCATGAGCATGCGTGAACAAGGCAGCTCGTACCAGTGATGCTCCATTGTGAAGCAACTGCAGCCGAAGTTCCGGGCCGGTGTCGATGACGAATTCACCTTGCGGAGCGTTAACAAGAACGCCGGAGCGCAGGCGGTGGTTTCTGGGGTTCGTCGACTTGCAAACGTGGCAGTTGCAACCCACCACCGGAACACCAATGCTGGTTCCGGTGCCCATCAGAATCATTTCGGCAGTCGTTGCATCACCTGTTGGTGCCGCTGAGGGCTTGTGTTGCTCCGATGATGGTTCAGTTTCAGAGGACAAGAAACACTCTTTCGACACGATTCATAAATGTCCCGGCGCGATAGTTCACGTTGAGGTATTTGTGGCGAAGTTTGAAGGTTGGCTGTACTTGGCGTCAAGGCAACGCTGCGTTGTTAGCGGTAACTGAAGACATTGCTTCCCCGGAAATCGTTCAGGATCGTCGATTTTGAATTTCGCGCAATAAAAAGGGCACCGGTATGATACCGGTGCCGCGAGGGGACGCATCAGGAACACGAAGAGAAGGGAGTTGGGGAGGGGATTGAAGGGATGTGAAAGGAGTTGGGGAAGGGATGCCAGCCGTGGAAATCAGGAAGGGACGGCTGGCGGTGTTTCACAGCCAGTGGTTCTGTTGCGTTGGTTTGGTTTCGTTCCACTACGAAATGTCGCGGTTGAAAACACTAGTTGCGATCAGTCATTGAGAGACCAGGGATCGCGATTCGATCGTCGGATGCAGTGCTGCTGTTGTCTGAAGTTGAGCGACTGCTACTTTTCCAGCCACGAGATGCCGGGCGAAGCGTGGCCTGAGTGTAGTTGTTCTGGTAGGCTCGGGAATCACGCTGAGTTGCTGGTGGAAACGGACTCAATTCTTCATCCGATTTAAAAGTGTTTGGCGACTGCTTCAAGCTGTCATTAGCCGCTGGTGGCAGTGTGCGGTTGAAGCTGCTGCGTTGGAAGCCCGGTTTATCCGACTCCGTGCGTTGAAACGTTCGGGCGTTTGGATCGTCTGGAAGATCTTTGTCAAACGTGTTGCGTGCTGAACGAGTTGTGTCTGTATCTTTGAAGTTGGGATCTTCTTCCGGCAGCAGGGCCGATCGACTGGTGTTGCTTTCGTCCACGATGTAGGCCGTTGCCGGATATCCGTAGCCGCCATAACCATAAGCCATTGAGCTGCCACCATAGCCATACGCTACCTGGCTGCTGCCACCGTAGCCGTAGGCCAGTGAGCTGCCGATTGGAACAGTTCGGTAAGCCGTGGTTGGCTTCATGACTGTTTGTGTTTCTTCACGCCAGGCCAGCTTGCTGACTTCAACCTGAACCGTCTTTTGGCGAGGTACCATTTCGGTAATGTTCTCAACAACTTTTTGAGTACCATGAACGGCGACTTGCCGAGTGGTTGGCACATTGCAGGTGACCATGTTGGGCACGTATTGTCGAGATGTGCGATAGTTCGGCACGAATGCTGATCGGAATGAATAGCCCGTACGGTTTAGCCAGCCAATCATGCCTGGTCGAGGATCAACCTGACATGGATCGCACTTGGCGACAGGAGTGTAGTTTGTTTGCCAGCGTCCCATGTCGCGGTTAACGACTCGGTTTTCAACAACCGTCTTGTAGCTGACAGTTGGGATTTCACGTGAGACCTGTCGAGTGACGGGTTCCATCACAGTTACGGTTTGAGTTTCCATGGCTGTTTGATAGTAGGGAACTCGAACTTTTTGCTGTTCTCGCTGGTACGTCGTAACGGGTACCGTCTGATAGCACGATGTCTGCACCGGCTGAATCGGCGTGCAACTGGCAGCCTGCATCACTGGTGCGGACGCGGCCGAACAGGAGTTGCAGCCCCGGTTGAAGAGCTGAGCGTTCGCAGCGGATTGATTTGTAAGCACTGCTGAAATTGCAGCAGTCAGAAACAATTTTCGGTAGAACATAAGTTTCTTCCCTGAGAGGAACTTTCCGCATCGCGACGAATTGCGGGTTCGTGAAATTCGCAAGACAGAAGAGTTGAGAAGACGCAGCTCGTCGATGGTTCGTCCTTGAACGCACCGCTGAATTGCGAATGGTGGGGTGAATTGGAGTGGAGCGAGCTTTGAGCAAGCCCGCAGTAAAACACGAATGTGTTGAAGTGACTAAACGTGACAGGTAACGTCGCTGACTGGCTGAAACTGCCGTGTCGGATGTGACGCCGGGAAGAGATTTAACCCAAGCCCGAAAATGGGTCAATACCGTTTAAAGTTCTGAGTCACATTCTTTTTTGTCGAACACGAACGAATCGACGTAAGTCGTGTGACGTCGATCACGAAGCAGCAGAATCTGCGCGAACGCGTTTTCAGAACTTATTTGCACCGGACGAATTGAAGGAATTCCCTCAAGTTTGTTGTCCGCATTTACTTCTTACCGAGTGCTCGTTGTTCACGAAAAAACTGCTGAAGCAAAGCCTTGCAATCTTCCATCATCACGCCACCCAATACAGCCGCCTGATGATTCAGTCGAATGTCAGACGTGATGTTAAACAGCGTGTCGCACGCTCCGCCTTTGGGGTCTGCTGTGCCGTAAACCACAAACGGAATACGAGATTGCACAATCGCTCCAGCGCACATCGGACATGGTTCTAAAGTGACATACAGAGTGCAGTCAATCAGCCGCCATGATTGCAGAGACTGGGCCGCTTGAGTGATGGCAATCATTTCTGCGTGAGCTGTTGGGTCATTCAACGTTTCTCGCTGATTGCAGGCTTCCGCAATAATCCGACCGTTGTGAACGATGACAGCTCCCACAGGAACTTCACCCTGATCATACGCAGCGACCGCCTGGTCCAGCGCACGCTTCATCCAGATGTCGTGAGGATGCAATACGTTGGCGGGGGTGATGTCTGACATGAATGTTCCAATAGCTTTAAGCCGCGTGAGGGCGACAAGCTACTTTTGAAAGGTCGACAATTCCAATGCACAAAACGCCAAGATTTGTAAGAACTGCAATCTAAATCAGTTGTACAAATTGCAAATTCGACCTGACCTGGTCGCCGTGATGATGAGTCCTGGGACCAGTGACGGAATTGTGAACTTGTTGTAAGTGGTTTTGTGATAATGTTTTACGTTGGTCGATGACGTGCTGTTGGCCTGTTTTTGCCAGGCAGCGTTGTAAGTTTGGCATCGTGATTGCTTATTATCTTTTCTCAGAGAGAGACTGGTTCGGAGTGAGATCCCGAACCCTGACTGCCCTGAGAAAGCAGTCGCTGCCAAATGTGCAGCAAATAGAGAGAGATTGTGGTTCGCCTGAGAAACGAACTACAGAAATTGAGAGCGTGTCGAAGTTGAAGGCCTGAGAAACCTGAATACTTCCACTACTGAAAAAGGCCGACGGATTCTTTGGATTCCGATCGGCCTTTTTTCTTTTGCCTTTTCGCACTTCTGGCGACTCGCTACGGTTCAGGCAACGCCGGTCGCTACAGGTACTTGTCCGTTTCTGTCGACGGTTGATGTTTGCGAAGACCGATCTCATGCGCAGTCCGGTATTATCGTGCCAAGCGTTTGGGGTGCGGCGATTCGTCAATGCCGTAAAGCCAGAGTCGCGTGTTGTTGCATTTTGCTGGCACATTCAGCAGGTGTCGCGTTTCTTGTAAACTCAAAGACAACCTTAAAATGCCAGACAACTCACAACCATCAGAGCCGCTAACTCTGTCTCAGTTCTTAACGGGAGCGGGGCTGTTTGAAGGCGGCATGCTGTTGGTGGCATTCGCTCTTGGGTTCTTGATGGACGTTCATCCCACGGCTGAATTGCACTGGTCGTGGAAGTCATTTGGGACGGGCGTGTTGGCAACTGGGCCGATGTTGCTGATTCTGGTGGCTTCGTTTTTGTCCAGAAGCAACGGACTTAATCAAATACGCGTGTTCCTGCGTGACTTAATTGGCCCTATGCTGGATCAGTGTCGTTTGATCGACATTGTGTTCCTGTCCTTGATGGCGGGGATTTGCGAAGAAGTGCTGTTTCGAGGCTTCCTGTTTCAGTGGGCCAGATCGATTAACCCCACATTTGCGATCATGTTTGTGAACATCCTGTTCGGTCTGGCTCACGCAATTACACCACTATACGCGTGGCTTGCCGGACTTACCGGGCTGTACCTGACAGCGTTGATGAGCCTGGAATCAACGCCCAATCTGCTGATACCGATTACGGCACATTCCGTTTACGACCTTGTCGCATTTCTGGTTGTGCTTTGGGACTATCGCCGCCATCGTAAGGCATAGTTTTTGGTTTTTAGAACGTGAGTGCCGTGTGGGCTTCAGGCCTTAGTTGCAAGCTGCACAAACAGCGCTTCCAGCTGCAATTTCGGATCAACCCTACTGCCGCCTTTCATGTTGGCGTCTGCTTCCACCAGCATCTGGAAAATGCGACTGGCTTTTTCAAAGCCGATTCGTTTCAGATAGCCTTCCGCAGCTCCAACGGCGTTTGGGAAAACTCCCGCTGATTTTAGAGCTCCCGTCAGGTCGCGAGTTTGGCGAGCGTATTCAGTGGCTTCAGCGAATTTTCGAAACGTAAACGTAAGGCCGCCCAGCACTTTCTGCGGAGCGTCACCCGCCAGAATCAGCTTGTCCAGGCATTCCAACGCCATTCCGACCTGCCCGTCCCGAATGGCGTCCAGCATGGTCCATGTGGTTTCCAAACGCCAACCGCCGACGACTCGGGTTACGTCTTCCTGAGTGATCGTTTCGACGTCGCCCACCAGGGAAACAAGCTTGTTGAGTTCCTGTTGGAGCAAGCCCAGGCTGTCGCCAGCAAGCTGCACAATCAGTTGGGCGGTTGTGTGATCCAGTTTCTTTTGGTGTTCTTCTTTTGCGGTGCGAATGAGCCACTGCGCCAAAGCTGCGCCCTTAAGTTCGCCACATTCGATGTTTAAGCCGACTTTGGCCGTCGCTTTTGCCAGCTTTGTGTTTTTCGGCCAGCTTTTCACATCCAGAATCAACAGTGATGTTCGGGCTGGCTTTTCGACGTACTTTTCCAGACCGGGGCGGTTTTTGGTCACAAATTCATCGGCTTCGTCAATCATCACAATTCGCTGATCGCCGAACATCGACACCGTCAGCAATTCGTCGCACACTGTTCTCAGTTCCGCATCTTTCCCGTTAACTCGAGTGACTTCTGCTGAGTCGTCGTCTTCGGCGGCACCTGGAATCAGGCTCAGAATTTCCATCTTCAGAAAACGTTCCGTTCCATAAAGAACCAGCACGGGCACTTCAGGCAGTGTACTGTTCTTTGCTAGAAATTCGGTCGCGTGCATAGGTCAACATTTCTGAGTTCTAACGTCGCAGGTTTGGGTGCGTCCTGCGTTCAATTTAGTTCGGTTTCGAGCGTCCTTTGGGCGGTTGCGTGATTCGCGGGCCGCTGCTTTGCCTTGTTCTGTTGAGCTTGTTTTCGCCGGGTGCCCGACAGCCCTTCGCATTTTTTTGTCAGGCAGACTTCCGATCGACTGCGACCAAGGATAACACCGGCAGCTTTTGCCGAAAAACCAGAACGGCTACTTCGCTGACATTAACGATTAAACAAGGGTGGTAAACGGCAACGGTTAAGCCACGTCAGAACGGCTGAGCATGGCTGATGCGGTGGATTTGGCTGTGATGCCTGTGTCGGGATTGCCGATATCTCCGGCTGTGGGCTTTGATTGTTGATTTGCCGCCACTTTCCGCATGATGCTGAAGGTACGGCCAGTTGCAGTCAGTCAACCGGTTCACACACTCAAGCAAATTGCCCTGATCGCATGGATGCGAGAAGGGCTGCCTGAGAGCTCTTCAAGAAATTCCTCCGATAACGGATTCCTGCCAGAGAAGGGGACCGCGACATGAAGTCGCCTCAGTTGCTCCGCGTAACTTGCTTTGTTATTGCCATTCCTGTGTTTTTTGCCAGTGCTGATGGTCAGGTCGTTCCGGGCACCGGAATTCGCCAAAGCAATGTTGGCGATGACTTTGAAGATCCTAATTGGAAATGGCACCCAAACGGTGAAAAGGCCAGCCGTGAACAGGACGAATTGGAACGTCGTCCGCTTGGTGGTTCCAGCAACGGTCGCTGGTTTGAAAGCCCCAAACGCGGCCAGCCAGACGTCATTGAACGCGTGCCAGCTCCAGCAGGTGGCCTGCCGGGCAGCAATTTTGCATTGAAGCTGCAGACATTGAATTCCGGAATTCCACATCGGCCAAGCCGGCAGATGGAACAGGATGACTTTGTGATGGCCTGCTCTTCGCGCATCGGACAAACATCAGCTGCTCGTAGCCCAAGCTGCACCTGCCGAATTTGGTTGCCACCATTTCAGAACTGGGAGAACCGTTCTGGTTCTCACTTTGGTTACCGCATCGACTGCAAAACAACGACGTCGGAGAAGAAGAAGGGCTTTCTGTTTTCTCGCACTGTTCGAGAAGAAGAATCTTACTGGCCTGGGTTCTTCTTTGAATTCCACAGCGAAACAGATCCTCGCTACGAAGAAGACGAAGCTGTGCTGCTGATTCGAGGCAACAACACAGGTCATGAAGTGAAGAGCATCAAGCTGACTCCAGGCTGGTGGACGTTTGGCATGTCTGTCACACCTGACGGACGAGTGCACTATTATGCTCGGCAAGGCGTCGAAGACCTGCGTGCATCAGATCATCTTTATTCCAGCTATCCTTACAGCTATTCCGCTGAAGTGTTTGCGACTCAGTTCTTCAACAACGTCAACCAAAACGACGGTCAGACCTGGTCAACCCCGTTTATCATCGACGATCCAGCTGTGTTCACACTGCATTAAGATCGGCCAGCGATCGCCGCTTTAGTCTTAGCGATCCAGATCAGTCGACGCCCACTGCAAAAAAAATTAAAACGGACACCATGCTTTAAACGTGGTGTCCGTTTTCTTATTGGGTCTGCTGGCAGCAACGCTATTTGGGCTTGGCAGAGGAATTCATCCGCCAGCCAACAACGATCAATAGTTGAACAATTGCTCTGACGTGTAGCTTTCGCCAGTCGCGACCTGCATCGCTCTGATGACTTTTGCTTTTGAGTTTTTGGTCAAGCGGCGTCCCTTGATCGCTCGCGACACCAGCTTGTGAGTCAACTGTTCTGTTGAACATTCAACAAGCTTGTGCGGCGTCAGGTGCAGCTGAGCCAGTAATTCGGCAATGGGTTGTATGCCAAGGTTTCGTTCTGTTTCCATCGCGGAAGTCTACGGACGGTACCGACCTGGTTCCACTGAATGCTGGCCGCAGTTTTTGCATTGCCCGCAATTCTCGGAAGACCGAAGGATTCCAACGAGGCTGTGCCTCAGACCATTCGAGCTATCGCTCGGAAACGCGACTACGTCGCTCAGAAAACCTGACTCAATATGAACAAGTTCGCTGCTTTAAGAAGTCTAATCGGTTAGCGTGCATTCCCGACTGGTGACTGCAGATCTGCCGGAACCGGTGAGTTAATTTTTGGCCTGCTTTCCCGCTGCTTTTAGCTGATTTGGACTCTCATACTCTGGAAATTGACTGAATTCCGAAAGGTTGCTCCGCGTTTGTCTTGGAGTAATCATCGACAGTCGTTTCAATCCGATTGCCCGAAACGTTCGATCGATCACTTGCTGCATTTCACGTTGGCTTGTGGCCGCGGAGAGCGGAATTTCTATTATGTGGGCCGGTTCCTACGAGCCAGGACGGCCCGCAACAAAAGCTTAAGTGCTCCAAAGACTGACACTGTCATGCCACGAATTAAACCGTTCAAAGCTATTCGCCCTGCTAAGGATGCCGCCGACAAGGTCGCATCGGTTCCCTACGACGTTGTTAATCGCCCGGAAGCAACCGCTCTGGCAGACGGCAATCCACTTAGCTTTCTGCATGTCGTTCGCCCGGAGATTGATCTGCCAGCAGAAACCAGTGCCTACGCGGACGAAGTTTACGAAACCGGTCGAAAGAATCTTGAGCGACTGCTGGCAGACGGCCATCTGATTCAGGATGACGCTGAGTCTTTGTTCGCCTATCGCCAGATTATGAACGGCGTTGCTCAAACCGGAATCGTGTGTTGTTGCCACGTTGACGACTATGAAAATAACCTGATTCTAAAACACGAAAAGACTCGCAAAGACAAAGAGGACGATCGTACTCGTCACGTGCTGACGTTGAACGTTCATTCCGGGCCCGTTTTTCTGACCTATCGAGACGTTGCGGCTGTGGATGCCGCGGTCGCCAAGGCCACTGAAACTGCTCCCCTGTACGACTTCACGGCTCCCGATGGAGTTCAGCATACAGTCTGGAAAATTGAAGACGCGGCTGCCTGTGTTGCGAATTTGACTGAGGTTCCGTTTTTCTATGTTGCTGATGGACATCACCGTTCCGCCAGTGCATGGCGAGCTGGCGCAGAGCGTCGCAAGGCGAATCCAGGACACACCGGCGATGAAGAATACAACTGGTTTTTGACGGTTCTGTTTCCGGCACAGCAGCTGAACATTCTGGCCTATAATCGCCTGGTCAAAGATCTGAACAATCAGTCTGCCGACGACGTTTTGAAGCGACTTACAGAAGTAGGCGTTGTTGAGCCGACCAACAATCCGGTGCCCACATCGGCAGGCATGTTTTGCGTCTATCTGGAAAATTCGTGGTACACGGTCACGATTCCGCCAGCGTCAATTGATCACAGCGATGCGATTGAATCGCTGGACGTGGCTATTGTTGAATCTCGCGTTCTGGGGCCGATCTTTGGTATTGGCGACGTTCGAACCGATTCTCGAATCGACTTCGTGGGTGGCATTCGAGGTACCGCAGAACTTGAAAAGCGAGTCAAAAGCGGCGAGTGCGCTTGTGCGATTTCCATGTATCCGACATCCATCGATCAGCTCATGGCCGTTTCGGATGCTGGCCAGATTATGCCACCTAAAAGCACCTGGTTTGAACCTAAGCTAAGAAGCGGCCTGCTGGTGCATTCGCTCGAATAGTTTCGACTTTGTTGCAAACAACACACCGAACGCGTTCGGCAGGATTTCTGCAGTGTGTTGTAAACGCTTAGCGGCGCAAAGAAAAAGCTCGAAACAGCAGCAAGGGAGCGAGGATGAGTCTTCCCGTTGCTGTTGTTCCGAGCTTATCTTGTACGTGCCTGCGGTTTCGTCCGGTTGGCTGCTTTTGTAGCAGATCAACTTGAGTTTAGGTCCGGTTCCTACCGGACGGCTAGCTGGTTTCAAATTCTGTTGGCACGTTGCTGAGCTTAGTTCGCAGCGACTCGGCGGTTCGAACGCTCCACCTGCTTCATCGTCCTACGCCACCGGGGCAAGGGCGAAGCCCTTGTTAGAAGTTCATGTCCGGGCTTCCGTCGCCCAGTGTTTTCATGACGTTGGGAACGAACGCCTGGCCGGTATAGGGATCGACCCACAATGTTGTGCCGTTAGGGCCAGCCACCTGAACAAGCTGCCGTTGCATCGTTTGCGGTGCTGGATTGTTGTTCTGGAAGTTGACACTCATTGCTGAAGCTGGTGGGTAACCGGCAATCGATTCCGGGGAATTGGATGGCAGGCTTTTCACGGCAGAGACAAAAGCCAGCATCAACGAGCAGGCACATAACGTCGCCACGGCACCGTTGAATCGTCGTTCTCGCGGTGCATGAACAATTGTCTGGCGAGCCTTCAGTTTGTCGGCCAAAGCGGGCCAAACTGAGCCAGTTGGAATTTCGAAACTGTCGTCGTCTCGCACTTTTTCAATCACGTGCATGGCATCAACCATACCAGCGTGATACTGGCGACAGTCCGCACAAGTATGCAAGTGATCCGTTAGGCGTAATTCTTCTTCCGGCAAAGTGTCATCACCGACCGCAAGATGAACCAGATGACGAGCATCCGCACAATTAAGGCTTTGCTTTTGCATAATCGATGTACTTCCCAACAAGGGCTTCGCCCTTGACCAGTGGCGTGGCACGCGAGAGAACGTGGAAAGTTCTAATCGCCGAGCCGCTCCGTTGTCGCTTCCGGACAATTCACTCATCGTGTTGAGTTAAACGTTTGATTTGTTCAGGCTGTGAGCGATTTTTCTGTCTCCGCATCCTGCCTTGAGTGCTGCAGATTGGGGCCTGGCCAGTGCTGCAGGCTAACCTAATTTTTCTTCTTCAATGCTTCGATCTCGTCGTTCCCATGCGTCTTTAAACATGCGGCGAGCTTCAGCCAATCGCCAGCGAATTGTGGCTTCACTGCGTTCAGTGACAGCTGCAACTTCTGACGTTGAAAAACCTTCCAGGTCGCGAAGGACAAGAACGGTTCGATACGCTTCCGGAATGTCTGCAAGAACGATGTGAACTTCCTGAGAAAGGTCCAGGTCTCCACGTGGATCTGCAGCCGCCGGATCGGGAACTCGATCCTCTCCCGCCTCGCTGAAGAGCGCCCATTTCCCTTTTCGTTTGATCTTGCGCAGGTGGTCGTACGTGGTATTCACGGCAATTCGAAACATCCACGGGCCAAAGCGTCGCGACGGATCGAACTGCTCCAGGCGGTCAAACGCCTTTAGAAACGATTCCTGAGCAAGATCGAGTGAAAGGTCACGATCGGGCATGAAGCGTCGAATCACCTTGATAACTCGCCGTTCGTAACGTTGAGCTAACTGGCCAAACGCCGCCGTATCGCCTCGCCGAGCCTGTTCAACCAAGCGCGCATCTGTCGCCTGAGACACCATGGAATCATCAGATTCCATTTCTGCCTCGGACGAACCAAAATTCGCGTCCGAATCGCTCATTTTCAGCATTTCTCGGGCCTTTCAGCTTGTTCTACGCTGAAAGGCCAGTGATCGTTGGAGCCAATTGCTGCTGTTTATCTCAATTGTGCCAGTCTGGAAATCGGCACAAACGTGCTGGTTAACCAGGGATATAACACCCTAGCCAATCAGCTTCTGCACTTCTTCCGGCGTAAATCGAGTCTGAATTCGGGCACCCAGTTGACTGACGATTCGTGCTGCGGCATGCGAAGCCAGATGTCCCGCCTGTTTCCAGGACAGGCCGTTTGTGATGCCGTACAACAGGCCGCCAGCGTACATGTCGCCAGCCCCGGTTGTGTCAATTGCGGCTACTGAAACTCCTTCGATGGCAATTGCTTCGCCACCGTGCATGATGATGGAACCGTTTGGTCCCAGAGTCATGGCGACGTTTTCGGCGTGGCGATGAATTTCTGCCGCACATTCAATCGGATCATTTTTTCCGGTCAGGCTTTTTGCTTCTTCTTCGTTGCAAAACAGCAGGTCAACCGGGCCTTTAATCAGGTTCCAGATTTCGTCTTTCAGCATGTTGACCAAAAACGGATCCGACGCAGTAAAGGCGACTTTGATGCCGTGCTTTTTGGCCAGTTCAATGGCTTTGTAAGCCGCCGCTTTGGTGGTGTCGCCGGTTAACAGATAGCCCTCAATGTACACGTACTTCGATTGCTTCAGTTCGTTCTCATCAATGTCCGCTTCCGTCAATGTTGACGATACGCCAAGGTTTGTCAGCATCGTTCGTTGAGCGTCTTCGGAAATCAGAATGCCACAGGTTCCTGTTTGGCCGACATCTGCGGGCTTCACTTCAATCGTGACGCCCATTTCTCGCATGTCTTTCAGAAAGAACTCGCCCACTTCGTCGGCGGCGACTTTTCCAACATAAGCTGCTTTCCCGCCGAAGTCGGCCACACCCACAATGGTGTTTGCGGCTGATCCGCCAGCACAGCGATTCAATGGCAGGCCCTGTAATTTTGCCAGCACCGCCTGTTGTTGAGCATCATCGACCAGAGTCATGATGCCCTTGTCGAATCCGGTTTCCGCCAGAAGTGAATCGCTGACCTGAGCCTGAATGTCTACCAAAGCGTTGCCAACGCCGAACACGTCATATTTCATCTTAAGCCACGTTTATTTACTGGTGTTTGCAGGGACAAAAACTGTCGCAGACAAGGCGACCTTCAAAAGCCTGAAAGGATAGCACAACCGCCAGCTGCGTCAGATACCGCTTCGTTCAATCGCCGGAATCGCCCGGGATTACTCAAAAAAGGGATTCATACACTGCAAATTGCGTGGTTTTTCGGTAACTGGCATCGTTTTTCGTTCGCAACGCCGCCCCTGCGAAAGCAGGTTCCTGGCTTGGAGGACCGACGTTGAAGTTCTGATGGACTCGCTTTTTCGCGATCAGCGATTCTTCCAGTCGATGTCAGACAGCGAGGCCAACGCAAGCTGAAGTGCGTGAGTTCCATTGCGTCCGTAGCCTTTGGCCTGCACCGACAGGTACAGCTGATGTCCCAACGCCAAACCGGGCATCGACAGCCCCATCTTCTTTGATTCTTCCAGAACGATACCCATATCTTTGATGAAGTGTTCCACAAAGAATCCCGGATCGAAGTTGTTGTCGATAATTCGCGGCCCAAGGTTCGACAGCGACCAACTTCCCGCTGCTCCACTGGAAACGGACTTCATGACGGTGTCCAGATTCAGTCCCGCTTTGTAACCGTATAGCAATGCTTCACAGACGCCGATCATGCCGGTGGCAATCAGAGTCTGGTTGACCATTTTGGTGTGCTGCCCTGCCCCGGCTGGCCCCTGATGCACGATCGTTTTTCCCATGGCGTTCCAGCATGGTTGCAACGATTCCACAACGTCGGCATCGCCGCCGATCATGATCGACAGCGTTCCGTTTTTCGCACCGACGTCGCCACCGGAAACCGGTGCGTCCACACTGACGACACCTTTGGCTTTTGCCGCTTCGTAAACTTCCACCGCAAGGCTGGGTTGACTTGTGGTCATGTCTACCAGAATACTTCCGGGGGCTGCCGCCGAAAGTGCTCCCGTGTCGCCCAGCAGCACAGACCGAACATCCTGAGGAAATCCAACGATGGAAAAAATCACGTCGGAATTCTTTGCCACATCAGCGGGGCTGTCAGCCCACGTGGCCCCTTTTTCCAGCAGTGACTGAGCCTTGGCTTTGGTTCTGTTGTAGACCGTGGCGGAAAACCCAGCGTCCATCAGATGGCCGCACATGCTGGCCCCCATAACGCCGGTTCCGATCCATCCAATGCGTGTTTTGCCAGCAATAATTTCCAGTGAACTCATGAGACGATTGCTTCTTGATTCTTTGTGTGGACGAGTGATTTTGAGCCGCTGGACTTCGCAACTCAACGAAGTGGAGGCGGTATCTACGCAGAGCGTGATAACTGCTTCACCAGCGATTGTGCAAGCTAACACAACATGCCACCGTCACAAGTGAAGGCGTACGCGGGTGGTTTGGTGTCGCGGTGAAGCCTGTCGCTATTTGTCAGCGAGGCCTCGGTGCTGCAGCCATGACGTCGCTCGATCGGGCCATGTTCCGATTTCGGAGCCAGCTACTGGTCTCATGCCATAACCGTGGCCGCCGTTGGCGTAGACGTGCAGTTCTGCAGGAACGTTGTGGCGTTTTAGTCCGGTATAAACCAGCACGCTTCCCAGCGAAGACGAGTTGTCGTCGTGGGTGTGTACGATAAAAGCGGGGGGCGAAGTTTTTGCCGGTTGAATGTCTTCCAGCAATTGTTGAGTTGCAGGGTTCATGATCTGCCATGGGTAAATCAGCAGCGAAAAATCGGGTCTGGCAAGTTGTTTGTCGACTTCGTCGATAGCTTCATAGTCGGTCGCGATGTTTCGAGTGTGAAGAATGGAGGCGACTTGTCCGCCAGCGGAAAACCCAAGTACGCCAACTTTTTGAGGGTCGACGTTCCATTCGCTCGCTCGATGGCGGATAAGGCGTATTGTTCGTTGAGCATCCTGCAGAGGGCGCTTCCATGCAGGCTCCGATTTTGGTGTCGTTTCGTTTGTTCGATATCGCACAACGAATACAGAAATTCCAAGCTTGTTCAGCCAGGGGGCAGCTTCTGAGCCTTCTTTATCGGGGACAACTTTTCCGAAGCCTCCGCCAGGTAAAATAACGACGGCGGTTCCGTTGGGTTTGTCCGCTGGAAATACGTCGATTGAGGGGCGACGTATTTCTACAAGCCGAGTAACCGGCGGATCTTCGTTGGCCCGCAGCGGCATGGCGTGGCCTTCATTGTGTGCCGTTTCATTCGGTGCGAGATCCGGCCAGACAAATACTTTTTGAACGTCAGACGCCAGCGTCGTATGAGTAAACAGAAGACAAATGATGAAGCCAGATCGCATCATGAAGCCGATTTCCATTGCAGCGAATTTCGCTGACTTGTGGCCGCGGAGAACGCGAACCAGGCGATGTGGGCTGGTTCCGACAAGCCAAAACCGGCCACAACAAAAGGTAAATTGCTCTAGAAAAGCAAACGAATGGGGATGAGTGAGAGTTTTCCGTTGGCCGTCTACGGCGACCGTGGCAACGTTCTGTTCCGCCCGTTACCCCATTGCTTTCAGATTCTAACGAGGCTGTGCCTCAGACCATTTGAGCCGACGCTCAGAAACGCTCCGTTGTCGCTCAGGAAAATTGACTTAACGTGAACAAGTTCGCTGCTTTACGAAGTCTAACGGTTTCGTTTTATTTTGGCGCATGAAAAAAGGTCAAGACATGATGCCTCGACCTTTTACTGTTCTTAGTCAGCAATTGCTGCCACTATGACGCAGGGCCATCAACAGCTGGAGCTTTCACTCGCTTGCGAACATCTGTTTCCAGAACGCCGAATGCCTGTTCGTGTCGTTGCAGCGCCATTGAAAGAGCACTCCACAGACGCTTGGCTGTAAAGTGATTCAGGATGATTCGCTGATTAACCTTAACGTCGACTTTGCCCGTTGCGTATGGCGTTGGGTTCAGGCCGAGGTCCAGGATCAGTTCTTCTGGAGTGCTGGAAACGCGACAGAAGTTTGCATATCCCGCGTTGGCTCCGCTGTCATCAACGACAACTTCCTGAGTCTGTTGAGGTGCAGCAGCTGCTGGTGCACTTGCTGGAGCAGATTCTTTAGTTTCTTCGTCGCTCACTTCTTTTCTCCTGACTTTCTTTATTGCCATTAGCTTTTTCCTAACGCGGGAGGCCCGCAGCCCATTTTTTGAGCTGCCGCTCGGCAGCGCTCCGTTGTCATTCAGAAAAGATGCGTGCACCGTGCTCGCATCATTTTGTGTAAGACTCTATCGAGGCTGTGTCTCAGGCTGTTTAGGCCGCTGTTCAGAAACTCGACCAGGTCGCTCTGAAAACTTAACTCAACATCAACATGTTCCCTGTCACTATGAGCTAAAACTTCTCAAGCGCAGGCCACATGTCTTCCTATACAGACGCAGCTAGCGAGCACTTATAACAAGCAGGACCTAAGGTCGCAACGTGAACAATACGCCTGAATTCGGCTACGCCTGAATTCGGCGGAAATGCAGATCTGGTTTTGCTTGGTGATAAGACAGTTAAGGTCGGCAAACTGGCCCCAGGTTGCCCGGTTGTTCTTTATTGGCCGACCTGATGCTATATTGGGTTTTCCTCATGGCAGCTATTGCCATTTTGATAAGGGCGGTGTGCGGGCATGGCTCAAAGGAAGTGCTTTTCGTCTGAAGGCCGTTATTCAACCGATTTGGATGGGCGTCCTGAAACGTCCGGGGATTTTGGATATCTACAAATCAGGCGATCGCAGAATTCCTTGCCACCCGTGTTTTTGAGAAACTGGCCGTCAATTGGCTGCCAACTTAAGAAGTCGCCTCACTCGCCGTGGAATTTGCCTTTCGCGAACTCTACTGTGCTTGCTGCGAACATTGCGGCGGCTGAAATTGTCGTTAGCGGTGCCCAAACACGTTTTCTGAACCGAATTCCAGTTGAATTGTTATGTCTGAAAAGTCGCCGTCAAAGCAAAAGATTAAGCCGCAAACTCTAAGAGGTTTTCGTGATTTCCTGCCTGACCAGATGATGGCCCGCGAACATCTAATGGACACGGCTCGGCAGGTTTACCGCAGCTACGGGTTCGCCCCAATTGACACGCCGGCGCTGGAATATGCAGAAGTGCTGTTGGGCAAGGGGGGAGAGGAATCTGACAAGCAGGTATTTCGATTTACCGATCAGGGTGACCGTGATGTGGCCATGCGCTTCGATCTGACGGTGCCGCTGGCTCGCTATTCGGCTCAACACATTCAGGAGCTTGGAATACCGTTTCGCCGCTACCACATTGCACCCGTTTGGCGAGGCGAACGTCCGGCTCGGGGCCGCTTTCGTGAATTCATGCAATGCGATTTTGACACTATCGGCAGCACCAGCAACGCCACGGATATTGAAACTCTGATGGTGATCAACGATCTGTTCGAAAAGATCGGCATCGAACGCTTTACGATTCGAGTCAACAATCGAAAAGTCCTGAACGGGCTGCTGGAAAAGAACGGACTGCAGGAACACGCTGTCGGCATTCTTCGATGCCTTGATAAGCTCGACAAAATTGGCCGCGATAAAGTTGTCGAAGAAATGGTGGAACACGTTGGTGTGACGGCCGAACAGGCTGGCAGTGTTCTGGATATGGCACAGTTGGATGGCACTCCCGAACAGATTCTGTCAACGTTGGAAGGCATGCTGGCGGGCAGCGAAACGGGAGAAGTCGGGGTCAGCCACCTGCGTGAATTATTCGCAACGGCAAATGCGTGCGGTATACCGGAAGGGCGAATTTCCCTGGACGTGTCGATTGCTCGCGGACTGGATTACTATACCGGCACCATCTACGAAACACTGCTGGGAGATCTTCCTGGCATTGGCAGCGTTTGTTCGGGCGGTCGTTATGACAACCTGGCAGAACTGTTTACTTCGCAGAAACTGCCTGGCGTGGGAGCAAGTCTGGGACTGGATCGCATGCTGGCGGCCATGGAAGAGCTGGGGATGACTCAAAAAGCCACCACTCCAGCGCCCGTGCTGGTCACAATGTTTGAGCAGGATCGATTGGCCGACTATATGAAGGTCGCCAGATCGCTGCGAGCTGCCGGCATTGGTGCCGAGGTGTACCCGGAAGCCAAAGGTATCGGCAAACAAATGAAGTATGCCGATAAAAAAGGGTTCCGCGTTGCCTTGATTGCTGGTGCCGACGAATTTGCGGCGGGCATGTGGCAGGTGAAAGGGTTGGCCGATGGTTCGCAGCAGGAAGTGTCAACCTCTGAACTTGTCAATTTTGTTGCGGGGCTTGTCCGGTAAGGCGAGCGGCATGAAAGAGCTGACCGTCATTCCCGTGCAGGCGGGAACCCAGTGCGGCTGGATTCCCGCCTGCGCGGGAATGACGGTGGTTTGATCGTGGGTAGATTTCCATCTGCCGCTCGCCTAAAAGCCCGCAACAACACCTTGGGCGGCAGTACAGCTGTGCGAGGAAATACAGCGACGACGGAAATAAAGCGGTGGCCGCAGGTCTTCTGTTTCAGCTGCTGGCACTGCGGTAATGGTTCAGGGACCACTTGAACACACCGCGAGCAATCACCAGTCCTGCAACAGCGGCCAGCAAAGACACGACCGCCCAGTGCTTCTGGTCCAGAGTATTCACGATCACTCGTGCGGGAACCGTGATCACCAGTAGAATCGGCATGATGTAGGAAAAACCGAACTGCAGGATTTCTCCGCCTTCAATCTGCGACGGATCGCGACCATCATAGATGCTTCGCGGATAGCGACCGAATACGGTGATGTAGAACCAGAAATCGTACAGCCCCTGATTGCGTCCCAGAAAGATGCTGCTGCAGGCGGTGACGATCATCATCGAATAGAAAAACAAAACTCCCGTGGTCACGTAGAATAAGTAAATGACCAGTTGCAGAACGGAAATCGGTTCGCCAATCCTGTACAGCGAGTTGATCAGCAGTCCCGCCGCCAGCAGCACCTGGCTGACCATCGCCAGGTTGACTCGTTCCAGTGACACCAAAAACTGAGTGTCAACAGGTTTTAACAAAGCGAAGTCTAGTCGGCCCGTGCGAATCTGTTCGCTGAAGCTGGCGCAGTTTGGCATAAAGAACGTTTCGACGATGCCATTGATCAGCATGCCGGTGGCCATGAAGGCGAAATACTGGTCCTGCGTCCAGCCATTGATGCTGGGCACTTTTTCAAAGATCACTTTGAATAAAGCGATCTGAGCAAAAAACCAAAACGCGCGCGTGATGATTTGAATCAGAAAATTTCCCTGAAACATCATCTCGCGAATCAGCGAGTTGCGAAAAAATGTGGCGAACACACGCAGGTGGAACATGACCGGAATTCAGGCTGCAAGAAACGCTTAATCGGGTGTCAGAACGGAGGTCGCGATGGCAGAGTCAGGGAAACTCTAGCAGCCTGCTTCCAACTTCACACCACGAACGTTCGGTTTGCCGCCGCGAACAACAAAATTGCGGCGTCGAACTGCTGGCAGGTGACGTGGGTCGTCACTTCAGGCCGTACTTGACGCAGGTATCAGCATCTATCAGTTATGCCGTTTTTTGACCAGCAGCCTGCGTTCTGGCAACTCAAAATTCATCGGAATCAAGAGTCTGCTCCGGAACGAAACCTTCAATATCGCGTTCCATGGTGCCGCATGGCGTCAACAGGCGAGCGTAAACCTGCATGTCGATGTTTTCGCTCAGCGTTTTGGCCGAACCGTCCAGGAAGCTGACGGTGACAATTCCCGGATGATTAGAATTCAGAAACGGAGCCGTACCTTCTTCTGTATTCGTTGAAGCGTTAATGGCGGGGTTGTTTGGCTTCGACACAACCAGTGTTGCCAGGCTTCCGTCAGTGGCATGCGATGTGGGAGATATGCGTTTGGCGTCGATTGGAAGAATGAATCCGCTGCTGCAGACTTGAGGATCGGCCCACGACGTTTGCGTCTGGTCCGGACGTGTACCAGCTTTGAGGTTCTCGCCAATCATAACCGTGTTTGAGGTTCCATCGTAGATCTTGCTCAGAGCGTGTGCTGCGCGAGGCTTTGGTTTAGCATCACTGCCTGTTGGTGCAGGGAAGTCCGGCCAGAAGACGGTGAAGTCGCTGGTGATTAGCGCGTCTTCCTGGTCTTCGGGTGGCAGAATGCCGTTTCCGTTCCAGTCGAACGGTTCAATCAGATAGTGCTGACCGGATTCCAGGTGGTCGGCATCGCGAATGCCGGTTTTTGTGTGCCAGTTCAGGTCGCCGATGCCACAGTTCAGGACATAACTAAGTCCGCCAGGCACTTGAAACGCGGATTCATCATTGGGGCACGCCAGGCACGAAACATAAGTGCTGGCGATGGAGGAGTTAGAAACGTCATCTTCGCCTGCTTTAAAAGTGCTGTTCCATGGTTGGTCTTTTTGCCAGCGGTCGTAGTAGGAGTTGCCGTCGAGATACGGCAGAAGTTCAACAACCCAGCTACGGCCTTCGAATGTTTCGAGTTCGCCGTTATTCGTCGTGAGATTGCTGGGGTAATATGCTTGATTGGGAAGACGACTGTGATTGCTGCTGGCAAAGTTATGAATGGCAACACTGACGTTGCGAATGTTGTTAAGGCATTGCATTCGTCGCGCTGGTTCTCTTGCTGTTCTGATTGAGGGCAGCAATAACGCCACCAGAATGACAATGATGAAAATCACAACGACGAGTTCCAGTAGCGTAAATCCGTTACGGTTTTGCTGTTCGTTGTGCATGCGAAAATCCCTTGATCTGTACCGCTGAGTTTTGTTCATACCTTGAAACGTAACTATGTAAGAGTGTTCCGTACGGTGTTCTGAAGATCTTGGGCGTCCACTGAAAAAAATGGGTCGCCACAGGGAATCGCTGGTGTTCAATTCACGTGCGATTGCGGTGTTTCGGGGGAGTTGTTCGCTGTAACGTGTTTACTGTAAGTGATTTATGTCTTGTTTTTGTTGTCGCGGTTAACCGGAATTGATGTTGTTGGGATTTCGGAAACGTCATAACCTACGTTACCCAGTCAGTTTGCATCGACACGATGTCGCTGCGATTGCGGTTGGCAGAGTTTCATCGCAGGGATGCGTTTTGTTTTCACCGCCTACATATCGAACTGTTTCACGCTTCAATGTGCGTCGCAAAGGTGACCGCGCATGAAGATGATGCAACGCTATATTCTGAGCGAACTGCTGCGAGTTTTCCTGCTGCTGGTTGTTGTGCTGACAGTGATGCTGGTTTTTGTGGGCCTGGTTCGTGAAGCGGGAGATCAGGGACTGGGTGGCGAGCAGATTCTGAAGATCATGCCATTTGTCGTGCCCAGTATGTTGCCATTCACGATACCGGCCACCTTATTGCTGGCCGTGACCATTGTTTATGGGCGCATGGCGGGTGATCTGGAAGTGACCGCCGTGAAAGCCGCGGGAGTCAATCCGTTGCGGTTACTGATACCGGCTTATGCTTTGGGATTCGTGCTGGCAATTGCTTCATTTGGTCTTACCAACTACGCGACTCCATGGGCCGTTGAAAGCATGGAACGCATTGTTGCTCAGGCGATTGAAGACATTTTTCTGGACCTGCTGGAATCTCAACATCAGCTTAGTAAACCGGAAAAGGGCTACAGCATTACAGTTGAAGCCGTCATAAATCGTGAATTGATCAAGCCCACGTTTCGCTATCGCCAGGCAGATCATCGTCAGGTGACTGTAACCGCTGACAAAGCGAAAATCAGTTTTGATCTGGAGAACAAAGAGGTCGTTGTGCATTTGACGAACCCACGCGGAAGTATTCCTGGAAGAGATTCCGGGTTTGCGATGAGCGAAAAAGAAATCGCGTTTCCGATGGATGAAGAAATTTCAAAACGGAATGCTCGACATCTGACGATTGACGATATCTACGCCACGATGGGTGAGTTCAAGTCTAATACGGTTATCAACCAGTTGCAGCGTGATCAGGAAGCCGCCATGTTATTATTGACAGGTGACTTTCATCAGTTGGGCAGTGAGCAAATGCAGGAATATGCTGGCTATGAACGACTGGCCGACCATCGCAATCGAAAGTTGAACACAGAAATTCACAGTCGCTACGCCATGGCAGGCAGCTGTCTTTTCTTTGCCTTTTTGGGTGGCCCCTTTGCGATTTTACAGGCACGGCGGCAGTTTATTACCACCTTTATCATGTGTTTCCTGCCAATTCTGTTGGTTTACTATCCCGTTACATTTCTGATGGTGAACCTTGGCAAAAGTGGAACCGTTGATCCGGCGTGGGCGATGTGGGTTCCGAATACTGTTCTGGCCGTGGCCGGCATTTTTGTACTTCGAAAAGTCGTCCAGCATTAGCCAGCACTTTTCTCTTTAGACGCAGCGGGAATCGTTCCATGTTCAGTGTGAAAAAGATCGTCGTGGGCGTCATGATGCCCGAAAGTCGCCCATGGAATGCTGCAAACCTGGCGGCTCCCTCACGACTTGCCGTTCGGCAGGCGTTTGAAGTTGCTGAGGCGATGGATTCGACAGTTGAACTGATTTGTGTGCTGGAAGAGGCAGAGGCCGGATTCTTCGAATCGGAGGAAGAAGCGAAAGCTGAATCGCTTGCGGAGCACGCCGAAGCCAGTGCTGTTCTTGCCGATCTTAAGGAACAATATACAGCCAGAATGGGACGGCCGGTTGAGGTGATTCAGACCGTTGCCTTTGGCCGGCCCTGGCTGGAAATTTTGAAAGCGGCTGGCCCCGCCACAGATAATATGATTATGTGTGGTACTCGTGAACAGGCCGCCATCAGCCGATTGCTGTTTGGGAACACGGGGCTGAAACTGTTGCGAAATGCTGCCTGCCCGGTGTGGCTGGTGAAACCGAGAATCGATGACGACGCCGATCTGGACGTTCTGGCTGCAACTGACTTATCTGATATCGGGGAAGACGTTCTGCATGCCGGCGTTGCTTTGGGGCAACGGTTGCCCGTTCGCTTGAACGTGATGCATGTGGTCGACAACGATGGTGAGCGACGAGTTGCCAGAATGGTTGCGTCGCCGGAGATTTTTGCAGCGGAGCGAGAAAAGGCAGTCGCCAATGCAGAACAGATCCTTCATCAGCAACTAGCGTTAACAGACTATCGGACCGTTGGTAAAGGTGTTCAGGTACACGTCGAAGTGGGTGTGGCGGACGAATGTATTCTGGATGCCTTGGCAAAGCTGGACATTGACCTGTTGATTATGGCGACTTCGGGGCGAGATGGTATTCCTGGAATGCTGTTTGGCAATACTGCGGAGCGACTGCTGCCAGCACTGCCCTGTTCCATCCTGGCGATCAAGCCAGATGATTTTGTGTGCCCGATTGAACTGTAAGTTGTTCGGGTTTTAAGGCTGCTCGAAGTGCGTTCTGCTATTCGGGTTCAGGTTCTGGCTGAAAGGTGACATTGGCGTATGCGGCTTGTAATGAAAGCTGCGTGCCGATTTCCGCCAACGGTATGACGGCGTCCATTCCGGCGTAAACTTTGCGAGTGAAGCCTTCGCGCGTTCGGTGATAGACGGTGGCTGCCGCAAAGTCCTGTTCCAGCAGGATGTACGTCGCCAGCGTTTCGATCTTCTGGTAAGCCTGCAATTTTTCACCTTCATCAATGCGTCGGGTGCCCTGAGAAAGGACCTCAACCACCAACGTCGGCTTCTCCTGATAGACGTCGTCGCGAATGTTGTCACCGCAAACGACCGATACGTCCGGGTAGTAAAAGTTGTTCTGCACTCTGACTTTACTATCGGAGTTTAGAGCTCGGCACGGGGTTTGCCTTAGTTGGCTGCCGATTTCAATCAAAACATTGCTGGCAACCAGATTGTGATTATACCGTCCGCCGACCATGGCATAGATCTGCCCATCGACGTATTCGTGCTTTCTTCGGGACGTTGCCTCGCTGTCCAGATAGTCTTGAATTGAAATTGGGCTAACCCGATCATGTCCGCTGATGCTCATGTCTGCAGTTCCCTTTCAACGCACATCACTACGCCTGATTTGCATTATAAGTCAGCACGACGCCGAAGCAGGATTCTGTTTTCGCGACTTCATGGCCGTCTTGCTGGATTCGCTAATGATGAGAGCACGGTGCTCTTCTTTCTCGAAGCGACAACGGAGCGGCTCGGCGATTGGGACTTTCCACGTCCTTCCGCCATCCACGCCAGCGGGTCAAGGGTTCAGCCCTTGTCAGGCCGGCTGCCACACAAGAATTTCGCCTTTGCCGGGGACTGACAGGTCGCCGGCGAAGCGTTGGTAAGTTCCGGCGGAAGCGGCGTACGGTAAGGTCACTCCGTATGTCTTCAATTGCTTTGCATACACATTCAGGAACATTGGATTGAAGTCGCTGGCGTAAGCGAAAGTGGGCATCATCTGCAGTGGCTTCAGAGAAATGATCGTGCCGCGATTCATCCATGCACCCGTGCGAATTTCTGCGCCGCTCATCAGGATGATGGTGCCGCCCTTCATTTGCAGGCCGGTAAAGTCACGTGCGATTCCGCCCAATACAATCGTGCCACGACGCATTCTCATGCCAACTTCCAGGCCTGCAGAACCATCGACGATAATCGTGCCGTTTTTCATACCCGCCAGCGAGCCACGGTAAGCGGCACCGATCTGGCCGCCAGCGTTGCCATGCACGTGGATGAAGCCATTCTTCATTTCGGCACCGATCCAGTCGCTGGCATCGCCATGAACTTCGATGCGACCGCCTTTCATATATGCTCCCAGATGCATGCCGACTTTGCCGTGGACAGTGATGCTGCCCTTTGACATTGCTCGACCGATCCAGCGCACTTTGTTCAGATCGCCGTGAATGATAAGTTCGTCGCTGTGTTCTCCATCGACGTCAAAAAATTCTTCCAGCGGAACCTGGCGTTTGCCGTGGTAGACCGTCAGCTTTCGAATTTCAGTGTTCGAAAGCTGCGAAATGACGTCCGGGGAAAGCACTTCCGTTTCCAGTGGAACTGCGGGGGCCTGTTTAAGATACAAAGTGATAGGCATGGAAGGAAGGATTCAGAAAGCGACAGGTGGACGTGTTGAGTGTGTGTCTGATCACATGTGGGTCTGTTTTAGCCTGCACGGCGGGCGGTCATGAGCCTGGCAGAATGCGAACGTCGGGGTTTTCGATGCGTTCGATTTCAACCGGATAGTTGTCGAACTGCATCGTATAACAGTCTTCAAACAGCGGACGCATAAATTCGTCTGTCTCAGGAGCGTAAGACGGCTTCACCAGAAATTCACGTCCATGCGGCGTTTCGCGGATGTCGCCATCTTCGATCACGATCTCACCGGCTTTAATGACATAGCGAGGGTGGCTGAACATGCGTGCGATATCGATCTCTTCTTCATAAATGACAAGATCTGCATCGCAACCGATTCCAAGGTTTCCTTTTTGGTGCAGCCCGAGTGCTCTGGCAGGTCCTGCAGACATGGATGTGGCGACTTCGTAAAGCGTGTATTCGCGATCGATTTCCGGAAGTGTGATTCTGTTTTTTATTTTGTCTGGCAGCTTTGCGATACATTCCTTGCGGAAATCGGCACACATTAGCAGTTGAATAATTTCTGGATATCTCCAGAAACAGCCACCGTTGGGATGGTCTGTTGACAGGAACACCTGCCATGGGCTTTTGATTAACAGCATCAGTTCCAGGCCGCTGGCCCACTGGACGGCGTTGACAAGATTGCTGGGGCGATAGGTGTAAGGCACGATGCCGCAACCGGTTTCGTTCTCGACATCCAGGTTGCCCCATTTGCGGCCGGTAAGTTTGTACAGTAAATGCTGCCACGGGCCATCCGCTGTAATCGTCACGGTGTCGCCAAACAGGACGGCTCCCGCATCGGTGGTGATGTTGGGATGGGTGTTGAAGTATTCGGCCAGTTGAGAAGTGGCTGAACACATTGTGTCCCAGTCGTCTCCACCATAGGCATGATATTGCGAGTGAGCAATGTGAGCTCGATGACCTTCCAGATGCTTCAACGTGTCCAGCGTTGTGGAAATATTTCCGGGGGCACCAAGATTGTTGCAGTGCAGATGCATTGGGTGAGGCAGTTGCAGATCGTCGCAGATGGTGGCCAGCATGGTGACGATTTTACCAGGCGTGAGACTGCTGTAGCCTGCGATAGGATCGTTCAGTTGTTTGGCGTCGCTGCCCCATTTCCACGCGGCGACTCCGCCCGGGTTGACGGCTTTTACGCCATAAGACTTCGCTGCCCACAGGTACCAGGCAACGACGTTTTTGGCTCGTTCGTATTCGCCCGCCTGCATCTGGTCGAGCATGATTTCGTTGTTGGCCATCAGTGTTAGAGTGGCCTTGTCGACGATCGGAATATCGGCCAGTTCTTCGTGCGTGTGTCGGGCCGAAAGCACGGGTACGGCAGCTTCGTTGACGGTGGTGAAGCCCATTCCGGCGTACAGATAGCCTGTCGCAAACGTGGTGGGAGCCATGCCACCCAGACCGCTGCGTCTTGATTGAGTACGAATGAATGCCTGAGTTCGCCGATGATCTTCCGGCGTCATGGCTCGGGCAAAATTCATGGCCCCGCCCGCGACGTGCGTGTGCACATCCACTCCGCCAGGAAAAATGATCATGCCCGTGGCATCGATCGTTCGTCCGCCGCTGACGGATTCTACAAAACGACCGTTGTCGTCGATGCAAAGGTCTTTGATCTGGCCATTAATTTCGTTTGCGGGGTCGTAGACTTTTCCGCCGGTAATTTTCAGCATCTGTATTATTCACTATCTCGCCGTCGGGGCTTCGGGTTGTAGAAACCTGTGTTTTTCCGGAGGCTTTCACCAGCCGCAATCAGCTTTCGCTGTTCTTTCGCTTTGCCAAACGTTTTCTTTTATTCCGTTACTTCAAAGCAACCGTTGCAGGTTTGCCTGGCTGGACGATTAAGTTACCCAATCGCTGTGACGACTTGTGGCTGGCTTCCGTCTGGCAGCCAGAATGGTTTCTTTGCGATCGCTTCGTTGATACGCCGCACGACTTCTTCGTCCGAAGGATACGGTGATTTTAACGCCGGCTTTAACGGAAGCGGAAGTTCGTCCATGCGATATGCCGTGCCTGGTGCTGAGATTCCCTGAGCTGCTGTTGTGATGTGAACTCGAGCCAAACGGCTGGTATGGGTCACATGAGGGTCCAGGCAGATCGTGGGGATTCGCGCCAAGTGATCGATGGCCGGTTGAGGCATTGTGGCGCCTGGGTCGGCACCGATAATAAATGCGGCGTCGCAGTCGCCTCGCACCAGCACATCCACGGTTGAGAATTCTCCCGGATTGTAACGTGGATAGCCTCGATTAAAGGTGATCCCAAACGGATATCCAGTCTGCCATCGCATGATGACGTCGGCTCCTGTCACGTTGCCATGACCACGCATTGGCATCGCCACGAACTTGGTGAACGCGTTCATTTCCGCCGCCAGAGTCAGCAGTGCGGCGCTGTTCATGTGTTTGCCGCGCGTCATCGACAGGCCCATGCCAAAGAAGAAGACTCCAAATTTGCAAGACTTCATTCTGTGCACAAGGTCGTCAAGACCGGCGCGCGTCATTCCGGTTTCGGCGATCTGTTCATCGCCGACATGCTGGTCTTTGATGAGTGCTCGCAGAATGGTGATCAGTTCGAAATCTTTACCGGGCTTCACCTGCAGAAAAATATCAGCCGCTTTCGCGCTTTTCGTTTCTCGAATGTCGACCAACACCATCGTGCGGTCTTTGCGACCACGTGGCAGAAACTTACTTTTCTGCATGATGGTGTATTTCGTGAAGTGGCGAGGATGGCATTCTGCCGGGTTTCCTCCCCAATACACGATAAAGTCGGCTCGCTGTTTTACTTCGCCAAGAGTACACGTAACTTTACCACCCAACTGGGCGGCGATTTCGGTAGGACCGTGTCAAAGAGAGGTATGGCTGTCCAGCAGCCCTCCCAGGATGTCGGCCATAGCCACACATTCTTTCTGCGCTTCGCAGGTTGTGTTGCTCATACCGTAAACCAATGGCATGTCAGCTTCGTGAAGCAGTGTGGCGGCCATTTGAATGGCTTCTTCCACGGTTGCTTCTTTGCCGTCGATCAGTGCGTCCGGATATTTCTTTTCCGCCGTGTGATTCAGAAACCACGCGGTGCCCAGGACGCACGCCTTTTTGGCTTCATGAATGCGGACTTCGTCGTGATGCAGCTGAATGTCATCACACACGCAGCCACAAAAAGTACAGGTCGCGTTGTTAATAATCTGAAGAGTCATCGAAATGCTCTTTCCGGTTTTGCACTTCAAAATTATCAACGTCAGTGGGCAACAATCTGTTGCCGGCAGTTTGCCTGAGTTCTGATTTTGCGGTGCCGTAAATTCTGTTCAGGTGAAAGTTTTTTTATTTGAAGCGGGTGGCCCATTTTGAGGGCGTTTGTATTTCGGTTGTCTTATTCTTTGCAAGTGCCGTCTGAACCAGACGACGGGACTGTAAATGTTCAGCCCAGTGCTCGGCCCTGGTTACTGCCTCGAACTCGTCGAGGCATGAAGCGGCCTGCTTCGATTTCTGTCCAGGCGGGCACTTCTTCGGAACTATCGGCATCGGTGCAGAAATGAGGACTGGCCGGCCCGGCAAGGTTTTTGTCGGTAGGTTGTTTTGAGTTCATTCTAAATCTGGTCTCCTGTCTGGCCTGCTGGACGGTGCTGTCGCGGCGAGGTTGGATGGATGATTGTTGTTGCGTGTCGTGTTGCGGCTTTGGGCGTCATCAAACCGGTACGATTTCCACTTCCCAGCCTTTTGAGGTTGGCATTCCCGTTCCGTCTGTGTCGCCTCCCATTAGTTTACACGTTGGCGGGCCATACGGGACAAAAATCATGCCGTCGGGCACTTTTCCTGCCTGACACTTGAATTGTGCTTCTCCGAATTCTGTCCGCACAATTGCCATTTGCCCTTCAGAAAGACCAATTTCTGCCATGTCCGGTTCAGACATGGTCATGGAACTGGTCAGAGCAATATATTCTTCTGAATCTTTGCCAACGTTAATCAATGCTCCCTGTCGGGACGACCGCGATGAATTCAGGATAAACCGTTTTTCTGACATAACTTGTTTTCTTTGCAACACCTGAACGCTGAATACACCGAAACGTTGAAGGTGTGAATGCCTGCAATATCCGACTTTGCCTGCAATCACTTTTAGAATAAATAGACGAGTGAAACCTGCATCACAGTTTGTGGAGGTGGAAATGATGTGGCCCCAGTTTGCCTCCATAATTTCCAGCCGAAATTCGCAGAACACCCGGCATGTTTAACGCTGTTTGTAAGCCGACCTTCATGGCATTGGCAATCGCGGCTTCGGAAAAACCGTCGATCACGATTTCGTAAACCGCTTTTTCAGCAGCGTCCAGATCGGTGTCTGTCTGGCCTCGCAAAGTCGGGCACCATTTGTGATTTGTGCTGGCTTTTAGTTGAGGATACTTCGAACCGACTTTTGAGCCGCTGCGAACAATACCCGCAGGAAACGGCATGATGACGTCTTCCAGGTCGTTGATGGCTGCCGCGGCAGCTCGCACGGCGGTCAGAGCTTCCAGCTGAGAAGCTCCGCAAACCAGCAGGTTTCCTCCGCCGATACCTTTGCGAGTTCCAAACACGTCTTCACACAGAAATTCGCCATCCATCACGGGCAGTCGCCAGTATCGTCGAGCGTCCAGTTTTTTGGAAATCTGAAAACCATCGCCGAAGTATCGCAGTTGAGCGCCGACTTTAATGCGATCTTCTTTTGGTGAATCGGTTAGCCCAGAGTAAACCGCGGTTGTTGGGCAAGTGAGCACGTTTTGGCCGACTCGACTGGCAACCGCTTTTTCCAGCGACTTTTTGTTGAAGGCAAACGCCAGCACGGAGACTCCCGGACGACTGTCGGGAGTTCGCGAGGGGCCGAGGCCTCGTTCGATTCCCGCTTCGCAGTCGCAGCCGATAACGCTGGATGCGTTGCCACAGAATTCCATGGCAGCGGTGGTTGCCAGCTCAAGATCAATGGCTGTAATGATCAGTCGAGTGCCCACCATTGGGAAGGCTTCTGCGAACGTGTTGTCGATTTTGGGCGATTGTGGCTGTGGTGACATAGAACTCAGATCGGGAAATATTGATCGGGCGTGCATTGGGCAATCATCGTCGACAACGATTCACGGCTAAATATCCGTTTTGATTGCTGCAAACCAGCATAAGTTGCGGCTCGGGATCACTTGATCGGCGTTGTCTTTGTTTGGAACCGGGAAATTCGAGACAAGGTTAGTGCCTTGTGCGAAAAAACGTACAGATCTCAAAGACTTGGGCTTTCACGTTTAGGGAGATTGCTTAGAGTCCATGAGTCGTTGCTGTTGGACTGTATTGACAGCACTGAACGAACAGTTCGCACAGGATATACAAGCGTTATGACTTTTCCGAAGGCGTTTTACAAGTGGCGACCCCATCCGTGGCACGGGCTAGACGTAGGTCCCAACCCGCCTCAGATGGTACATGCCTTCATCGAAATCACACCTTTTGACCTTGTAAAGTACGAAGTTGATAAGGTGACGGGATATCTGCGAGTCGACCGGCCTCAACGAACATCTTCGCAGCCACCCGCTCTTTATGGGTTTATTCCTCGAACATACTGCGGTCCGCGAGTCGCCGCAATGATGCCTCGAGCCAAGCGAGGCGATTGCGACCCGTTGGACATCTGCGTACTTAGCGAGCGGCCGATTACGAAGTCTGAAGTGATCGTTAACGTGCGAGTCATCGGCGGCCTGCCGATGCTGGACGACGGCGAGGCAGATGACAAAATTATCGGAGTGCTGGCGTCTGACAATATCTGGTCGCACGTCGAAGACCTGGACGAACTGCCTCAAGCGCTTGTGCATCGCCTTCGCCATTACTTCACAACCTACAAAGTGATGCCCGGCGATACGACTCAACAGGTATCCATCGAAGCCAACTACGACCGGCGACATGCCGAAAAAGTCGTTGAAGCTGCAATGCTGGATTACCAGGACGAGTTTGGCGACGCCAGCTAGTTCAGTACTGAAAATGTTGAGTGTATGGCCCTGTTGTTCGCAACTGAAAAGTTGTGGGTTGCAGGGCCTTTTGTATTTGCTGATGGGAACGTTGCAGTGAAGTGTTGGCACGCATCAGGTTCGTAGCGACAACGGGTTAAACGACTGTACCTTCCGGCGCAAAACCCTTCACGGCGTTGGGGTGCTGTGGTACGGCCTCTGAAAATTAGCCGGTTGAGTGGTTATTCTTCATCGCAGAGTGCGCAGAGTGCGCAGAGACGCAGAGGGGAAACGCAGAGGTTTGGGGCGTCTGTCAGGGCGTTGAGGGAAGCCTTTGTTTGCACCTTGCCCGAAATGACACACACGCTTAGCGCTCATCGGCTTTCGTAGCGGCAACTTCGCGGCTCGGCGAATAGAGCGTCCCATGTCTTGTCGCGTGCCACGCAACCGGGTCAAGGGCGAAGCCCTTGTTATGGCAGGCCGTTCATTTTTCGGATGCCCCATTCTGACGTCAGCAGTGCAAAAAACAGAAGCATTACAGACCAGTGGTCCCACAGTGTTTCTTCCTGCAAGACGCTGTTGACTTCGTCTTGCGGCTTCAGTAGTTCCGGAAGATCTTTTAGCTGCCATGGTTCCAGCAGTTGTCCGCCGGTGGTGGTGGCCAGTTGTTGCAGGAATTCTCGATTACAACTGACGTTCGCAAGTTCGGTCGAAAGCTGTCGTTGCACAACCAGTTCCGAACTCACTACCTGATCCAGTTTCATGGCCGCGTTCTTAACGTTCAGTTGCACATTGTAGGTGCCGGGGCGCAATGTGGGAAGTTTGGCCGTGTATCGTTCAGGGGCACCTTCCAGTGGAGTCAGCGGGACAGTTTGAAAGTTCTGTGATTCAGTTTCGTTTGCATCAACTGCTGCGATGTCTTTGTTAATTTGTTCGACAATCAGTTCGACGGTGGCACCTTCCAGTTGAGTGACAAGGTTTGGGTTCCATCGCAGTGAAACATCGACGGAAGCCGTTTCGTCAACGACAACGTCAGACAGCGTCATACGCACCTGGTCGTTGCCGGCGGCTGATTTATTTCGAGCAGCCCAACGAACGACCTGGCCCCAAAAACGATGATGCCACGTATCGCCCGCTCGAAATCTCCAACGCCACGTACTGTCAACTCCAAACCAAACGACCTGTCCGAAACCGTAATACTGATGCACAACCGCAGCCAGTTCGCTGGCTGCAGCGTCGCCGTTGCCCAGGTCAACTCCGGGGATTTCCAGGTTGGCCCAGACAGACGCTATGGGTTTGGCAATTCCGGAATACGCCCACGGGTGGCCCGGCAAGTTGAACAGGTCTGTTTGCTGAGCATCATCGATGGAACTGAACTGAAACAGTATCAGATCTGCCGCTTCAGGCGTTGGCTTCAGCCGAAACGCAGACGCCGGCGATTCCGGGCGAGATCGCTGGTAGCGTTCTGCGCTTTGCTGAGTGTACGAAGCAACGGGCAGCAGTCGCTGCAGAGTTTCCGATTGAAAGCGATGAGGCATGTGGCGTTTGCCGGGAATGATCATCAATGTCAACCCGTCATCCGAGATCGCTTTTTCAATTTCCAGCCACGCGACCTCCGGGATGTTTTCTGGAGCAACATCGCCAATCAGCAGAATGTCTGTGTTGGCAAGCTGTTCTTTAAAGACTTCAATGTCGGGTAGTTGCTGATCCATGTAGGTTTTGTTCAGCATCTGAATGAAGGGTTGCCGAAACAGCACAGTCGATAATTCGACTCGCTGATCACGCTCCAGCGCGCTGTTCAGGTAGCGAAATTCCCAGCGAGCGTCGCCTTCAATCAGCAGTACGTGAGACTTGTTGTCAACGACAGAAACCGTGAAGTCGCGTGAATTGTTGTCGTCGCGAAGTTCGCCGATCTGCACGTCGGTGGAAATCGTGTAACTTTGATTGCCTGCAACGGCAGACGGGATTCCAAAGTCGACATCAAAGTGGTCTCCCGCGACCGTCACCGTTTTTTGATCGATCACTTGACCATCTTGTTCCAGCTTGATGGTGATATCGTCACCCGCATATCCGGTTGATGTAAACGTGGCTCGCAGTTGAGCCGTGTCATCCAGAAACACTGTTTGCGGAACCTGCAAAGAAGCAATGGAAAGGTCTCGGGGCGACAACTGAGATCCGATGGGCACGCAGTAAACGGGAATTCCCAGGCTTGCCAAATGAGCCGCTTCTGAACCAGCGTTTGCCTTTTCCGTTTGGCGTCCATCCGTGAGCAGAACGATGGCCTGAATTTTTGAGCCGTCGGAATCTCCAATGGAATCTGACAACACTCGCACGGCGTCTGTTCCATTTGGGCGTATTTCTTCGCGATTGGAATTCAGCAAGTCAGATAATTGCTTATTGTCGATGCTCTGTTGTTCGATTCCGAAGACTCGCAAGTCGACGTTCTGAGATTCACCAAGTTTTGCCAGCAGGTCGTTGGGGCGAGACTGCAATAGCCGGCGCACGAATTCGGTACGCGGCATTTTGGCCAGCTCTGCAAATACTCCTTCGACGTGCTGCCTGCGGATTGCGCCTAATGCGGAATCGTCTGCCGCGTTGTCTGGCGACGATGCCCAGTCTGGCTGGCGTCCTGCGTCGTAGTCGGCTAACCAGCGTTCCAACAGAGCGTCTGTGCTGTCGTTGCCCAGCATGCCCAATGCCTGAGCCCAACGCAGCATTTCCGAGGGGCTTGCGTGGCGATCGGCGGTTTCCATGCTTTCTGACACATCAAAACCAACCACAAGTTTGTGTTGTTGATCGATGTCCCACGATTTCGTCAGCACCGGCTTCAGAAGCACAATCAGCAGCAATGCCAACACCAGCAGTCGCAATGTCAGCAGAATTCGGCTGACACTGGCAGGCACAAGTTTGGCTTCGTATTTACGCAGTACCGCAAACAAGACAGTTGCCAATGCAACTGCAAGCACAACGATGATGGTCCAGCCTGTCGACTGGATGCCGGAAAAGATAAGCCGCCAATTCATGAAGCAGATCTTATCTGCGAGATTCGCGAAAGGCAGGCGACTGAGCCCTTTTCTGGTGCGTGAGCCGCAAAAGAATTTTACAGAATGGGTGATTTGATGGCAGGTACCGACTGGAAAAGGCGGGGGCAACGCAGAAAGCCCGAAGGGGCTGACCTTCGGGCTTTCATCTTTGTTCAACAACGAAGCGTTGTCGACGCGTTTCTTAAATGGGGTGTCGGCCCATTGGCGTTAAGCCGCCTGTTCCAACGTACCTTCGTCTTCTGCGTCTTCGTAAACCAGATAGTAGATGTTGCTGGAAGCTTCTTCCAAAAAGTGCTTGATGTTTTCGCTCTGCACGTTTTCGATCAGCCCGTCCAGAATTTCCACAACGCGATCGACTTCGTCGCTGCAGATTTCTTCGAATTCCTGATCTACGTTTTCAACTGTTGTTTCATCAGACATATAGCTCTCCTCTGTGTACAGAAGTAGTGAATCCGGGTTGCGGCGAACGTAGTCGCTCGCTTCGTTTGGAACTGACAAACCGGAGTTGTTTTTGAACTGAGGGACAGTTGTGTGAAAAACTGTCTGGGGCGAGGATGGTCGCCGAATCGTGAATTCAGGTCAGTAGCAATCTCCGATGCGTTCGTTATCGGAAGCAAGTGGCGAGCGGCTTTTGTGGATTCCGAAAACGCACGATTGCAGTACTGGCTGATCCTATTGCCCAATCGGCATGTTTTGCCAACAAAGGTGCAATCAGCCGCAGTTTGATGGCGTAGCGCGGCCCGCTTGGGCGGTTTGGGAAAACGCGTGTGATCGTGTCGGTGGTGTTGGCGAATTCGGTTACGCTGTTTCGCGCCCACTTGCGTTTGTGACTGACGCGTTTTGGTAGATCGTACGAAGGTTTCCAGGTTATCTCAAAATGGTGCGAGCACCGTGAGTGCGTGATTTTCGCAGCGGCAACGGAGCGGCTCGCCAATTGACAATTCCCACGACTTGCCGCGATTTACGCCACTGGGTGAAGGGCTTCGCCCAACGCGGTGAAGAGTTCTGCGTTGGCGACTACGGGGTGCACGTGAAAACTAGCTTTCACGGCGTTTATCGCCAGCTTTCAGCCACGAGTTTCAACTGGTGGTCAATGGTGCCAGAAATTCCCAATCAGCTGGCTTTAGCCAGACTTTACTCGTGGCTTCAGCCATGGCGATTCTGGCTAAAGCCATGACAGGAAGTCCGGCTAAAGCCGGCTACGAATAACTCGGGATCCGTTTCACCACCAGTTAAAACTGGTGGCTGAGTCAATGCAGTACAGTCTACTAACCGGTGGTTCGCAGATCAGGCCATTGCGTTTAAAACACGTCGTGGTCAGCGACTATGAGGCAAGCATTAAAATTATCCTTCACGGCGTCGGGCGAAGCCCTTGTTACATTCACGTTGTGCAAACTGTTTTGCTTAGCTTTTTGCAAACGGCGTGCAGAGAAGCAAATCAAAGTTTGCTCGTCATACGATTTGGTTACAAAGACTGAGAAGGATACGCTGTCACAACTTCGTTGTTGTTTTGAATGACAAGTCGCAGATAGCGACAATCCGGATGACGTTTTCGCTCTCCAACCTGGCCGCCAACGAATCCGATTTTTTCGCCTAAGTCCACGGTGTACACCGTGCGACCGCCCTGGTTTTCGACTCGCGTGCCTTTGCCGCCCTGTTTGCCTTTCAGGTAGGCTTTATCGATCCATGCCAAAATTTGATCGCGGCCTCCGCTGTAAACTCCATGCACCGGTTTGTCCAGATTGTCTTTGGCGTGTTGCAGAACGTGCTTTAACCGGTGACCATCTTCACTGCCTCTCACATACATCAGACCAGCTGTGGAACGAAATTCTTCACGAGACTTATTAGTGAGAGTGAGCTTTCCAAGAGGCGGTTCGTCGTTGGCTTTGGGCCTTGAGTTGCTGGTGGTGTCTCGGTTTGGATTGCTGCGAGGATTACTTCCTGTTGCTTTGGCGGATGTACCCGGCTTGCTGCCGGAGGCTGTATTGGACGGTGAGCTTCCGCTGGATGACTTTGTGCTCGCTCCCGTTTGCCCGGTTGGAGACGTTTGCCCGGTTGGAGACGTTTGCCTGGTTGGAGACGTTTGCCTGGTTGATCCTGTTTGCTTATCGTTGTTTGCGTTGGCAATCAGAACGTTGGAAGACTTTGAATTGTTTCCTGCAACCGCATCGCCAGGCGACTGTATGCCTGCCACTGAATCGTTGGGATCGGTAATCTTAAAAGTGCCGGAGCCTCCTGGATCGTTGGCGGAGTTTTTTGAGCTGCCGATCGAATCTGAATCGGGCAGCAAATCTGCGAATAAATCGTCGTTCCCCGGAACGTCTTTGATGACGATGTCAGAGTTGGAATCTGCGGGCTGAGTATCGTTGGCGGCGACGTTGTCTGTATTCGCTTTGCCGTCCAGCCAGGCTTCCACCTTCGGCTTTAAAAAGGCAATGATCAGCAAAATGGCAATGGTAGCCAGCTTCACCCAGAATTGTTTTCGCTTCTGAGCTGCGACGCTGTCTGAGTTGTTCACGTTATCTGACATAAGATCTATGAGGGCTCGCTTGTGTTTGCGATTGCGTTTTCGATGATTGAACGCGTATTGCAATGAACATTCGATCGAAAAACAAGATCGCTATGTCTTCACACAAAAAACGTAGGAATTGTGGTTGTCGGAATGAGTTTAAAACTGATCGCGGGCTGTGGATATCTGGGTTTTAAAGCTGCTGAAGCATGGCTTGATGACGGCTGTGAAGTCGCCGCTTTTACGCGAAGTCACCACAACGCGGCCCAATTTGCGAAACGCGGACTTCAGCCTTTGGTGCTGGATCTTGCAGCTCCGGATTCTGCGATCGAACTGCCTGCAGCTGATACCGTTTTGTGGGCCGTCGGTTTCGATCGTACTGCCGCGGCGTCTCGAGAACAGGTTTGGCTGGATGGGCTGAAGTGGCTGGTCAATCAGCTTTCGGCGCCTCCTCGAAGATTTATTTATATCTCCAGCACCAGTGTTTATGGTGAAGTGAACGGTGAACTGGTCGACGAATCGGCGACCGTGAATCCAACGTCTGAAGGAGGTCAGTGTTGTTTGCAGGCAGAACAGATGTTGCGTAACGCATGCGGCGAAAAGTTTCCGAGCACTGAAGTTGTAGTTTTAAGAATGGCGGGCATCTTCGGTCCGGATCGGCTGTTGCGGCGAATTGATGACCTCAGAAACAAAACGCCGTTGCCCGGTGAACCCGATCACTGGTTGAACCTGATTCACGTGGATGACGCTGTTCGGGCCATCCAGTATACATCCACAGCCGAAGTTGTCCCGAAGGTTATTAACGTGGTGAATTCGGAAACCGTTACGCGGCGACAATATTACTCCAGGTTGGCAGAATTGGCTGGCACCGATCCACCTGTTTTCGGTGAATCCGGTGTCGTTACCAGCGTGCGGCAACGTGGCGGCAACAAACGTGTGGTTAGTCGATACGCGGATTTTCAAGATCGGTTTGAATTCAACAACGTGATCAATGGGCTGGACGATTCGTTTCAACGCACGCCATCTCCACGATAGGCGTATCAGGAAGGGGAAACGACCACGCTGGATTTGCTTTCTACTGAAAGCCGTCTGGGCGTTTGGCGGATGCAATAACCTAGCGATATTGCGGCAATTGGACTAATTTCTGGACAAATTCAGAATCATTACGTAGCCTGACGGCTAGATCCTTCGGGAATCGAGTTTGACGTGTTCTATATTATTGCTGTTCGTTCGGCTGGTTGTGGAAGAGGCAAAATGAAGCAGATTCAAATTGTGATATTCTCTGTGGTGATTTTGTCTTGCGTTCTGGATTCCGGAATCGCTCAACCGCCACAACAACAACCGCAGAGTTCACCGTCGACTGATAGCTCTCAACAAGGTCGTTCACCACAGGTGGGCGCTGCAACTGGTTCGACTATAGGCAACCAGCGTTCGATGCAGTCTGAGTCTTCCCAGCAAGCTGGCCGCCAGTCTTCACGGACGCAACAGCAGTCCAATGGCCGCTCAGGAAATCAGGGGCAAGGTTTTGTCGGAAATCGTGGTGGAGGAAATGGCTCGGGAAGCCAAGGTAGTAATAGAACTGGTTCAGGCAACCAGCGTCCAGGCAACCAGGATCCACGACGCGAATTTTCGCAGAACGCTTTGCGATTTGATTCCAACGAAGACGGCTATTTGGCGGCAAACGAATTGACGAACCTGTTTCTGACGCTGGCATCGACGATGCAGCAGGACCACGCAGATTTTTACAACAATCTAAACAACCGCAGGCCTCAAGCGATTACCGGAACGATCATCGACAATCGGCGTGGCACAACAACAACAACGACGACCACAACCAGGTCAAATCAGGTGGTCGGAAGCAACTCAGGTTCCGGAAGTTTATTCAATTCTGTTTCGGCCAGGTTGGCTCAACGTCGGGACATGCGTCAGGCTGTGTTTGTGTTTCTGCAATTGGCGATGCAGTTTGACGCGAATGGCGACGGTTTACTGAGTCAGTCTGAGTTACTACAACTGGACAGTGCATTGGTGGCGAACGATCTAAGTCTTGTTGCAGCGGCCAGCAGCGTTTCCGGGCAGGCAGCTGGAATCCAGTCGGCTCAGCAACAATCATCATCCGTGACAACGACCACTCGCCAAACAACGCGCATGCGTGCGAATGATCCAAATCGGTTTGGCCGCCAAAACGGTGTTGGTGGCAGCAATTCAGGATTTGGCTTTGGCCTGCAATCGGTCAATCAGCAGCAGCCAAATATCGCTTTGGGAACGCGCACCTATAGCCGTGGCAACCGTGGTCCGGTTGGCGGCGGTTCATCGCAGCCAGGCAACAGTTCGAGCGGACGTTCCAATTCGCCGGGTCAGCCACGTTAATGGCTGTATGACGTCGCTTATCGCGGGCAAGGTGTGCGCGTTGAGTTCGTTTTTCAATCCATTCGCAGCGCCCTCACGAATGCAGCTGTGTTTTTCGAAACTTCATGCAGCGCTGGGGACCGTGACGGAATTTGATGTCTATTTTGCAGCGATGGCAACGTGGCCAATGTTCGTTCCTCTGCTATAGTCGGACGGTGCGTAAGCGAAGTTTTGATCTGATGAATTCAGGATGTTAGTGGTTGCCATGATGTCGATCATGTTGGCGTGTGTCTTTTCGACATTTGCGATGACGGGGCTGATCTGGTTTGTTCAGATAGTGCATTATCCGCTGTTTGCTGCCGTCGGGCGCGATCAGTTTGTTGCTTATGAAGGTCGGCATACGGTGCTGACAACGTGGGTTGTGATGCCGCTGATGATGGTGGAACTTGGCAGCTCAATCTGGTTGGCCGTTCATCCGCTTTCAGGCTGGAACGGTTTGCTGATTGCGGCGGCAATTTTGACGGTGTTAATCTGGCTGTCGACTTTTTTTCTGCAGGTTCCCCAACACCGAATTCTTGAACGAGGTTTTGATGAAGCTGCGTGGAGATTTTTGGTGAATAGCAACTGGGTTCGCACTGTTTTGTGGACCGCACGTTCTGCGATTCTGTGTTGGATGCTGGGTTCGATGCCGCTGGTGGTGTGAAGCAACGAAGACGCGATGATCGTGTCAGAATTCTTGTCGAACCAGACGTGCTCACTTGAGTCAAGTTTTCAGAGCGACAACGGAGCGTTTCCGAGCGGTAGCTCGAATGGTCTGAGGCACGGCCTTGTTAGAGTTTTTGCTCAGTATGATGCCCACGCAGTATGATCCACGCCCGGTGCTCTCAATTTTTCCGTAGCGACAACGGAGCGGCTCGGCGATTAAAACGTCCCACACTTTTCCGCAGGCCACGCCACCGGGGCAAGGGCGAAGCCCTTGTTAGATCAGGCCTCGAATCAGGGCTCTGCGAGCACAACCGGCGGCGCCGATGAAGCCCGCGTTTCCGCCCAGCGATGCGAAATCGATGCTGATTTTTTCTGCCAGCACAGGGAAGGCTCGTTTGCAAAATTCCTGGCGAACTCGTTCGATAAACATTCGTCCGATTTTTGTTTCGTGGCGACCGAACGTCATGGCTCCACCCAGCAGCACCATCGTCGGGTCAATCACGTGGACGATGGATGTGATGGCTGTTCCCAGGCAGCGGGCCATTTCCAAAATCAGTTCTGTGGAAAGTTCATCACCCTTTTCTGCTTCTTCAGCGATCAGCAAAGGAGACAGCGCGGTCACATCGTCCATGCGATCAGACACAGATGAGGAGCGTCCGGCCTGCATGGCTTCATGAAAACGTTGAATCAAGGCGGTTGCGCTGCAGTACGCTTCCAGAGTTCCATACTGGCCGGTTTTGCACAGTCGACCATTGTCCATTTCGATGATCGTGTGGCCCAGTTCGGAACCGTGCGAATGTTCGCCCTGCACGATTGTGTCGTCCACGATGATTCCGCCGCCGAGACCGGTGCCCAAAGTCAAAAACACAAGACTGTCAGCGTTGGTGGCAATGCCCGCCCAGTATTCTCCATACGCAGCCGCATTGGCGTCGTTTTGCAGAATGGTTGGGCGACCGATGGCGTCAGCCACTTTTTGCAGCACTGGAAAATTATCCCAGCCTGGCAGGTTCTGAGGATTAAGCAGCATGCCTTTGGGAATATCCATCGTTCCGGGAGTTGCCAGTCCAACAGCTGCGATGGATTCGACAGAAATCCCCGCCTGTTGCATCGCCTGGTTGGACGCCAGTAACATTTGAGCCACACCATGATCCGGGCCGCGAGTCGCTTCCGTTGGTACGCTGGCTCGTGCAACGACGTTTCCCGCATCGTCAACAACACCCGCTTTGATATTTGTGCCACCCAGATCGATGCCAAGGTAAAGTCGGTTTTGAGTGTCTGTGTTGCTCATGAAATGTGTCCGCTGGTTAGAGTCTTACTTAAAACGATCCGCACACGCTGCGGGTCTGTTGGCCGTAGCGACAACGGAGCGGCTCGGCGATTCGAACGATCCACGTCTTGCTGCGTGCCACGCCACTGGGGCAAGGACGAAGTCTTTGTTCGGCAGGTAAATTTGAGAGATAATTCGCCGAAGCGATTTTGTCGGGTGCCTGGTGTTGTGGTTGGAACGTTCTCAAACAGCTTTGCGCGGAAAAACGTGTGAAATTCAGCGTGTCAAATCTGTTGCTCTGCCCGAAGCTGTTTGTTATTCGCCTGAAATTGAGCGAAGATTACCAGCAACGCAGGCCGCTGGACAAGTGCTTGCTGTTCGCTCAGATTGCGGTCTCGAAACTTGCCATTGGGGCGAATTCGAACGTGTCATTCGTGGTAAACAGTTAAATTTTGAGTCAGGTAGTGAATGACGATGTTCGATCTGAATGGCCTGGAAGTTATGCAGGCAACTACCGATGACGCTTCTCGCTTGGCGCCACTGTTCGATCAGTATCGCGTTTGGTGTGGCGAAGAATCAGATCTGAGTGGTGCTCAGTACTTCCTGAATCAACGTTTGCGAAACAGCGAAGCTGAGGTGTTTTTTGTGAACGTCGATCAGGATGTGGCAGGATTCGTGCTGCTGTATCCGCTGTTTTCGTCGGTTTCCATGCAGCCGATCTGGATACTTAACGACCTGTTTGTGGCGGACGCTTTTCGTCAGCGAGGCATTGGATCTGTGCTGCTGCAGATCGCCACGGAGTTTGCTAAGGAACTGGGAGTGTTACGTTTGGAACTGGAAGCTGACGTCGTCAATAAGCAGGCTCAGTCGTTGTATGAGTCTCGCGGTTGGAAGAAAGATGTGAAGTATTTTAGGTATACGCTGACGTTGTGCGACGAGTAATTCAGAATCAGATTCCGATTTCCGAAGACCGTCCGCCGCTTATGTTGAGGTCTTTGCCGCACCGGCCCACCCATTTTTTTTAGTTTGGATTCACTGCTGCCTTTCGCAAAATCAGATAACAAGGAACCTGCTGCATGTCGGCAAACCCAATCATTGACGCTTCCGTCACGACCTTTCTGAAGAATCGCCAATGGGCGGACGATGCGATCGCTCAGGTTGACGACGAACGACTGAAGATTTCGCTGCATGCAGAAACAAACAGCATCGCCGTTATTATGAAGCATGTCGCAGGGAACCTGCTGTCGCGCTGGACAAACTTTCTGACGGAAGATGGGGAGAAACCCTGGCGAGATCGCGATGCTGAATTTGTCGATACCTTTGCTGATCGAGAACAGCTTTTGGCATACTGGAATGATGGTTGGCAGTGCCTGACGGCGACGCTGGCCAGTCTATCCGATGAAGACCTGAGCAGGACCGTGCTTATTCGCGGAGAAGAATTGTCGGTTGCTCAGGCGCTACAGCGCAGTTTGGGGCATACCTGCTATCACATCGGGCAGATAATTATGCTGGCTCGCTGTGTCTGCCAAGGTGAATGGAAGACTTTGACAATTCCGCGAGGCGCTTCGAAGGAACACAACTCAGCCGTTTGGGGATCGGAACAGTACCGGTCGCAGTCGTGAGTTCTTTCTGAACCGTGTTTAATCAAACAGATGGCTGACGGATTCGTTCCGGTGGACTCGACGAATCGCTTCACCCAAAAGCGGAGCGACGCTGACGGTTGTCAGGTTGCGAATTTGTGGATTCGATGCGTCGCTGCAGGTGTTTGACACGACGATCCCATCCACTTGAGCCGCATTCAAACGTTCAACGGCCGGGCCGCAGAATACGCCGTGGGTGGCACCAATGAAGATTCGCTTCGCTCCGTGTTCTCTCACGACTCGGACGGCTCCTGTGATGGAACCGGCGGTGGTGATCATGTCATCGAAAATCAGAGCCGTCTTGCCTTCGATGGAACCACCGATCAGATTGGCCTGTCGTGTTTCCAAAGCATTCGCGCGACGCTTGTCGACGATGGCCAATGCTCCACCCAGGTTTTCCTGATGTTGCAGGCTGCGTTTGATGCTGCCTTCGTCCGGACTGACGATGACCAGTTCATCCAGCGGAATCGCCATCGATTTAAAGTGGCGATCCAGGATTGGTGCGGCGTACAGGTGGTCGACTGGTACGTCGAAGAATCCCTGAATCTGAGCTGCGTGCAGATCCATCGTCAGCACGCGATCGGCTCCGGCTGTGGCAATCAGGTTGGCGACCAGTTTTGACGTGATGGGAACTCGCCCGGAATCCTTTCGATCCTGGCGAGCGTAACCGTAATACGGAATGACGGCCGTAATTCTGGCCGCACTGGCTCGACGGCAGGCGTCGATCAGAATCAGCAGCTCCATCAGGTTTTCGTTAACCGGTGGAGAAGTTGCCTGACAAATGAACACGTCGCAGCCGCGAATATTCTGATTCAGCTTGACGCTGATTTCGCCGTCCGGAAAATTTCCCGTATCGACATGTCCCAGCCCAATGCCCAGGTACTCTGCGATCTCCGAAGCGAGTGCGGGGTTGCCTCGACCGGTCAGAATCGTCAGACGTTCGTACATCTTTGCCTGCTGCCTTGGCCCACGCTAATCAGAAGTTATCTGGCAACAATCGTGGACTACGGTCGCCATGCTGGCATGCTGACGTCAGATGCTTCCCGAGTCAATCCGGGTAAAAGGCGATGGTTGGATAAAATCAGGACTTTGCGATTCGAGGGTGCGCAGCCGTTGTACACAGGTCGATTGGTGTTGCCGTAATTTGCTGTTCAAACAGCAGGCTGACGTCGCAACTGCCGGATTTTCCTCGAGATCGGAAGTTTCCAGTGTATTCAAGGATTCGGCTGTCAGAATTGCTTTCGCCTTCGATTTCTCGGAAGGAAATGTCGTGAGACAGGATTCCCTGAGGGGCAAATTGGACTTCAGCGGGGTAATTTTCGTTGGCGACAGCCGGGAAATTGACGTTCCAGAATTGTCCGGCGGGCAAGCGATGGTCGTCAGAAACCAGCTGGTGGACGACTCGTGAGACGTGTGGAGCCAAAATTGCCCAATCCACCGGGAATTCTGCCTGCATATAGCGAGAAATTGCCAGCGAAGGCACTCCCAGAATGGCCGCTTCACGGGCTGCTGCGGCTGTTCCCGAATAAAACAGGTCGACGCCCAGGTTGGCTCCCGTGTTGATTCCGGCGATTACAAAGTCCGGCACTTCAGAATTGGGAGCACATAAGCCGACTCGCACGCAATCAGCCGGTGAACCATGAACGATTTCGATAGTGCCAAACGGAGCCACTTCTTTGCGTTCCACCTTGATGGGGACATGAGTGTTGACCGCATGGCCCTTCGCGCTATGGCACACAGACGGGGCCACCACGCGAACTTCTCCAAGGGGAATCAAAGCGTGATACAAAGCAGCCAGGCCTGGGCCGTTGAAACCGTCGTCGTTCGTTATCAGAAACTTCATCGATGCTTTTTATTGAAGGGAGCGTGATAAGTGTGGTCGCGTTATTCGCGGCTTTTTTCGAGGGCTTTAACGTACTTTTTCGCGAATTCGTCGACTGACATGGGTTCGATTTTGATGCCTGCGTTTTCGAACATAGGTTTCAATCGGCGACTGCTGGCCCATTCTTCTTCGCCGATTTTTCCGTCGCGATCGCGGTCCATCATGCCGAAGTAGCGTTTGCCGAGTTCTTCCTGCTGCTGGCGTTCTTCTTTGGACAACTTGCCGCCTTTGGATGATCCGTCAGAGTCACGTTTGTCGCGATTTGACCCAGACGACGATCCGCTTCCCCCGATAATGGTGAGGCGTTCTTTCTTGATCGATACCACCTGAGCGGTTCCACCAGCGGCAACTTCGTCGAACAATTTCAGTTCCACGGGAGTCAGCACGCCATCCTGGTTTTCGTCCATGTCGTCGAACTCGTCGATCGATTCGCGACGAGTGGTGATCCATTCGTACAGGCCGATTTGGCCATCAAAGTCCAGGTCGAGTTCGCTGTATTTTTCAGGCAGATCAACGGTGATACGTTCTTTAGTTCGTGGGCGAAACGGGGACGCGGGGGAATAATTTGAACGATTTGTTTGAGACTCGTCTTCTGGACTCTGAAAACCGCCACCCTGCTCACGCATTTGCTGAAACTGTTGCATCATGTTGTTCCGAAAGTCCTCAACCGACGTTCCGGGCTGAATTCTGATGCCTCGAGATTCCATCATGGATCGAAAGCCTTCCGGCATTTTATTGATCTCGTCCTGATCAATACGTCCATCGCCGTTAGGGTCCATCATTGAACCAAACCGACCGCCGGGGCCGCCGGGAGAGCCTGGAGGCCCACCGCCGAATCCACCTGGAGGCCCGCTAAAGCCACCGGGAGGTCCGCCAAAACCACCGGGAGCTCCACCACCGAATCCACCTCGGCTGAATCCACTTGTTGGTGCTCCAGGTGTGCCGCCACGTC
>ERZ887851.21-NODE-21-length-130468-cov-13.176309_pt1 | contig 130468 bp, 114 predicted proteins | sample MGYA00521100_ERZ887851 | MGnify/ENA primary metagenome ERZ887851 (study PRJEB32303, sample SAMEA104408602) | aquatic metagenome | biome: Brackish water; feature: Pelagic; material: water | place: Baltic Sea | collected 2014-06-06T16:11:00 | depth 11,444 m ... | reverse complement strand
TGGATAGAGCACCTCCCTTCTAAGGAGGCGGTCATAGGTTCGAATCCTATCGGGCTCACTAAACACAACCCTGTGGAATCTATATTCTACGGGGTTTTTTGTTTATAAGAGGAGACAACTTACTATCTTCACTGTTCAAGTACAAGAAATTGGAGATACCATTACTCTACATGTACCACCTTTTTAAAATCAACTATGAAATTCAACCACCTAGTAATCATTCTAACACTATTCCTTTTTTCATGTTCGAACAGTGATTCATTTTCTTCTCCAGAAAGCTCTTGGATAGAAGGTGCATCCTACAACTCTCAAACGAAGGTTCTAATAATAGAAACTGACAAACAAGACTACACATTTAAAGATGTACCTACTGATGTTTGGGAAGGTTTTAAGAATGCTTCGTCAAAAGGATCATACTATCTGAAAAACTAAATGATGCAGCTTAACTTAACTTGCTCTTCACTTTTTGTAGAATGATCCACGTATATCTCGTCAATGCAATCGTAACAGCCAGAAAAGAAGAAGCAAAGCAAAGCGAAAAATCAGAGGATCTATTAGATCAGCTTTAGTGTCGGATAAAAAAAGCCCGAGCAAGGAAATTACTCGGGCAAATTAAACCAACTTACTCTACTACAAGTTCTTTATTGCTTAATTATTCTTTTATTCAGTGAAACACCAGTACTTTGCAATTCAACAAGGTACACTCCTGATTCTAGCGCTGATAAATTAATGTGTAATGTGTTTTGAGTCGCACTTGATGCGTAAACAAGCTTTCCAGAGAGACTGTATATTTTTACGGATTCTAGAGTCAAGTCAGAATCAATAGTGAATTCACCATTACTTGGATTCGGATAAATGTAAGTGTTAGCATCAAAATCCGCTAAGTTTAGTCCGAGGTTACTGATAGCGACGCATTCTGAAGTGTCTATGCACCCATCGGTGTTTATCATTACCGCATAATTTCCATTTGCCGTCGGTGTGTAACTTTGATTCACTTCTCCTGGAATTGCTGTGAAGCTATTGTCGCAATCCAACCATTGATACGCAGAAACCAAAGCATTCGCCATGATTGTTCCATCTGTTGTCACTGTTGAATTGTTCACAGAATTTATGGTTAAGTTGATGTCCATAATAGAATCACAACCGTTCATGTTTGGAATGGTGTCGACGTAAAGTCCAGTTGTAGACCAAATAGCACCGCTTGGTGATGTATACGTTCCGCAAGAAGTCGCACTAAATGAAGAGGATGTTGGTGCGCAACTAGTTCCTCCCCAGATGTTGTCGAAATAGATAATATCGTCTGCGGGTCTAGCTATAAAGTCAGGGAAGATCACAATTTGATCGTAGGTCATTCCGCCGATGTGCGCAGAAAAGTCAAACGTAAGTTCTTCCCATTGGTTCACCTTGGTGTTTGGTACTTTAATTTCACCCAATGAGCCATTCGTAGCAGTCACTAGTTTGATGCCAACATCGCTAATCTTCGTTTTATAGACCATTATGGAGATTACATAATTGTTTGCGGTAATATCGAATGTTCCAATGTCTGAACCGTGCATAGATTCGCATCCGGCCCATGGATTTCCAGTTTGAAGTGCAGTGAATTTTGCAACAGTAGAAGATGTGTTTATTCCTGAAGGATTTGGGTTTGGGACAATTTCCAGTACGGGATTGGTATTGTTCTCAAAAACTGTCCAAGTCCAATTGGAACCATTTCCTCCTGTTTCGAAATCAATAGGAACATTTTGTCCAAAACTGACTACTGATAGAGTGATGGCAGTGATGGTAGTGTAGAAAGATATCATACGTGTCGTCTATAATTTCCAGAAAGGTAAACAAAATAAACTTATTGTCAAAATTACAATAAGTATTAATTCGTGAAAACCAGAAACTTACCCCATCTTGCAATTGCCTTTAAATCAATTAAATCAACACTTTGGTGGAATATTTTATTTCTTCCAAAACGATCTGGCTTTCAATGTCACTTATGTTCTCAATCGCTGAAACCTCATTCACAAGGAAATTTCGGTAGTCTGTAATACTCGAAAAACGAACTTTTGCTAAAAAATCGAAACTTCCCGAGGTATGGTAAAATTCAATCACAGACTTTAGCGATTCCATGTGCTTCACAAACATTTCTCGTTTTTCCTTCTGATGGTCTTTTATAGTGATGTTCATGAAGACAATAATGTTTACTCCCAGCAAATCAGCATCTAATAACGCAACGTATTGTTTTATGTAGCCAGCCTTTTCTAATTTCTTTATCCTTTCGTATATTGGGGTCGTGGTTAACGACAATTCCGAAGCCAATTCCTTAGCAGTGCGCATGGAATCATTTTGGAGTATTTCAAGGATTTTTCTGTCGATCTTATCCATAAGCAGTGAAAATAACTAAAAACATAGCATCAAACAATAAAATTCACTTAAATAAAAATGTATAAAGATTATTACGCCATTATTCCAAACATTTGCAGTGAAAATAGCTGAATATGAAACGAGTTATTAAAGCATTCCAGAAATTTAATGAGCCTATGCAGGAGGCCATTTATGAGAGTTATCTCGAAGGTGATTTGAGACGCGCAACTTTTCCTTTCAACGGGGGATTGTCGGATGGGGTCATCTACGAAGACACACCAAATGAAACAACTTTTTTAATCCCAATTGAAACAATTAAATCCTCTAAATTGAGCATGGCATCGGATGATGACGATGACGATGATGACGACAGCGAAGACAGAGATCTCGAAGGCGCTGACGACGTAGAGGGCGACGAAGACGATGAAGAATAAATACAGAGACTTAATTGAACAAACATTCGACTTCCCGCAGGAGGCTTTCGAAGTAATTGGAAGTACACTGCATTTTCGGGGAATCGATTTGCAAAAATTGATCGACGAGCACGGTACACCGCTGAGGTTTACTTACATACCTCAAATTGGAAATCAAATTGAAAAATGTCGTGCTTGGTTTGACCAATCAATGAAAGAAATCGATTACGAAGGGAAATATCATTATTGCTATTGTACCAAGAGTTCACATTTCAAGCATATCATAGAGGAATGCTTAGATCACGGCTCGCACATTGAGACATCTTCAGCATTTGATATTGATATCGTTCTTTCCATGTTTCGCGAAGGTAAATTAGACCCAAATAATTTTATTCTTTGCAATGGATTCAAAACGGAGCGATACGTCCTTAAAATCAAGGAGCTAATTGATGCTGGTTTTACCAACGTAATTCCAATTATCGACAATTTCATGGAGTTCGAATACCTCGATAAAATGATCGATACGAAGATGGAAATCGGTATTCGCATTGCATCAGAGGAAGATCCTAAGTTCGAATTCTACACCTCGCGTTTAGGAATTGGATACAAAGACATTCCTTCGTTCTACAAATGGAAAATTAAAGGACATTCGAAGTTCAAACTCTCATTAATGCACTTTTTCGTTAACACAGGAATTCGTGACAATGCGTATTACTGGAACGAATTGCGCAAGTTTTTAAACGTGTACCTCGATCTCATCAAAGAAGGTGCGGATATCTCTTATCTAGATATCGGTGGTGGATTCCCAGTGAAAAATTCTTTGGCTTTTGATTTTGATTACCAATACTTAATTGAAGAGATTATTGCTCAAATCAAATCGACAGCCGACAGTCAACACGCAAAACATCCAGATATTTTCACTGAATTTGGGTCGTTTACCGTTTCGGAGGCGGGAGGTATGATTTTCTCCATTCTTCACCAGAAAAAGCAAAACGACAAAGAACGCTGGAACATGATTAACGGGTCTTTTATGACGACCTTGCCAGATACTTGGGCCATCAATAAGCGGTTTATCATGCTTCCTATCAATCGTTGGAATGATCGCTACGAACGTGTATTCCTGGGTGGTTTGACCTGCGATAGCGACGATTACTACAATTCTGAACAGCACATTAACGCCATTTATTTACCAGAATTTAAGCAGGATCGACCGCTACATGTTGGCTTTTTCAACTGTGGAGCTTACCAAGAATCGATTTCTGGTTACGGAGGAATTAAGCATTGCTTGATCCCATCGCCGAAACATTTGCTTATTAATGAAAATGAAGAAGGAGAAACAACTTACAGAGTTTTCGGTGAAGAGCAAACAAGTGAACAAATGCTAAATTTATTAGGATACTGATGAGAACTTTTGCAGGAATCCCAGAACAATATGCACAAGAACAATCTTCCGAGGTTGTTTTAATTCCAGTTCCTTACGACGGAACAAGTACATACGGAAAAGGCGCGGATCAAGGTCCAAATGCTATTTTTGATGCGGCGGAGAATATGGAGTTGTACGATATCGAAACGCGCTCTGAAGTATACAAAGAAGGTATTTTTATAGCGCCAACGGTTACCGAAGATAGTTCTCCGGAAGCCATGTGTGAAGCCGTAGAAAAGGCGTATGCTGAGTACATTCAAAAAGGAAAATTCGTTACCATGCTAGGCGGTGAACACTCCGTTTCCATTGGTGCGATTCAAGCGTTCAGAAAACGATATGCTGATTTGACCGTGTTGCAACTTGATGCCCATTCAGACCTTCGCCCAGAATACAATGGATCCGCATGCAATCATGCATGTGCACTCCACAGAGCATCTAAAGAAACCAATTTGGTTCAAGTTGGAATCCGAAGTATGGACACTGTCGAACTTCCTTTTTTGGACGAAGACAAACTCTTTACTAGCTATAAAATCCGAGCGAATGCAAATTGGCAGCAAGATGTTCTCTCGAAGCTAGGGCGAAACGTCTACATCACAATAGATTTGGATGCTTTTGATCCTTCAATTATGCCATCAACTGGGACACCGGAGCCTGGTGGCTTACTCTGGAATGAGACACTTGACTTATTGAAAAAAGTCTTTCATCAATGCAATGTCGTAGGGTTTGATATCGTAGAACTGGCGCCTATCAAGGAGCTAAGTGATCCTGATTTTATGGCAGCAAAACTTTATTACAAATTACTTTCTTATAAATTTTACATCTAAAATGGCACAACCAATCAGAGATTTCATCGAGAAGAATTATCTACACTTCAATTCCGCAGCTCTTGTTGACGCAGCAAAAGGCTACGAAAAACACATCGATTCTGGAAAGAAAATGTTGATTTCGTTGGCTGGAGCCATGAGTACTGCTGAGCTTGGTATTTCACTTGCTGAAATGATTCGAAAGGATAAAGTCCAGATCATTTCGTGCACTGGAGCAAACCTTGAAGAAGATTTAATGAATTTGGTTGCGCACAATAGCTATGAGCGCGTTCCTGAATATAGAGATCTAACGCCTCAGCAAGAATGGGATCTTTTAGAGAAAGGCTTGAATCGTGTAACAGATACATGTATTCCAGAGGAAGAAGCTTTTCGTCGCTTACAGAAGCACGTTTTCGATATTTGGAAAAAGGCGGAAGACGAGGGAAGACGAATGTTCCCGCATGAATTTATGTACGAATTGATTCTTTCAGGCGTTTTAGAGCAATACTATGAAATCGATCCGAAAAACTCATGGATGCTAGCGGCAGCAGAAAAAAACCTTCCAATCGTTGTTCCCGGTTGGGAAGATTCAACAATGGGGAATATTTTCGCATCGTATTGCTTGAAAGGAGAATTGAAGGCATCGACCGTGAAATCTGGAATTGAGTACATGATGTGGCTCGCTGATTATTACACAGAAGCTGCGGGAAATGATGGAATCGGATTCTTTCAAATAGGAGGAGGAATAGCAGGTGATTTCCCAATTTGCGTCGTTCCAATGTTGTATCAAGATATGGAAAGAGAAGATACACCGTTTTGGAGTTACTTTTGTCAGATTTCAGACTCGACAACAAGTTATGGCTCGTATTCTGGAGCTGTTCCAAACGAGAAAATCACATGGGGGAAATTGGACATCAATACTCCAAAGTTCATCGTAGAGTCAGACGCCACGATTGTAGCACCGCTTATATTTAATTTCGTTTTAGGAAACTAATTCTTTATCTAAGCATTGAGCGCAGCATTACACCGAGCATCGAGCGTAGCCGAGATGCGAAACCAATATGCCAATCACTCATCATAAAGCGGCACACCATTCGAATCAGTGGTTAAAACATCACTCATATAATCGAAGAAAGGCCGCATTTTTTTGAAGGCTTCGTTTAGTTGATCAATAAAATCTGGTGCAAGAACTTCTTCATCAGAAAAGCGTTTAGAGAATATGAACTGCTTGTAGCGAAGTAGATCAATGTCTTGATGCTCCTTATCAAACCCTTTTGGCGCAGTTTTCAATTGCTCGCCATCTAGTGTTCCAAATGTTTCAATGAATTCCGTAGAATTGATAATATCTCGCAATTCTGAAGCATCGGTGGCAATCTCTTCCCGAATCCGTTGTAAGTCCTCCTTGTTCGGATTCCAAAACCCACCGCCTACCATGGAATTTCCACCAGTTTCAATGTGAAAGTAGTATCCACCGCGTCTAAGTTTAGTTGCGCGCGTGAATCCACCGCTCCAATGTGTTTTGTACGGAGCTTTGTCCTTTGAAAAACGAACGTCTCGATAAATTCGAAACAAACTCTTCTTGCCTGAAACGGTTTCAATGAGATCGTGTTGATTCAATTTACCTAATAATTCATCGGCAAAAGCAATGACTTCTTCATGATTCTTCACGTAAGTTGCTTTGTGTTCTTGAAACCAATCGCGATTATTATTTTTAGCAAGCGTATCAAGAAATTGGAAGTTTTGTTTGGTAATTTGCGCCATGAGATCGTTTTTACGACACTAAGTTAACGATTCATTAGCGAACTAGAATGGCTTATTTTACCTTTCGAATCACAAAGTCAACGCGCCGATTTGCGGCTTCATCTTCTCGTGTTTTTTCTGGCCACGCCCTCGGACAAGTATCACTATAACCTTTCCAGCTCATTCGATCCTTTGGGGCTCCTAATGCGATTAAATATTTATAAACTTTCTTCGCTCTACGTTTACTCAGTCGCTTGCTAGGTCCGCAACAGACATGTCCGCGAACGTGTAAATGAGTACTGGAATCCTTAGCGACGGATTGTGCGATTTCTGCGAGTACGTATTGATAGTTAGGATCCACCTGAAATTCACTGCCATAATAAGACATGCTAAACGGGTGAAGCTTTTCGTTTGCCTGCAAAGTTGTATCCAGTTCTTGAGCAAAAGATTCAAAAGTTAAAAACGAAATCCAAATGATTGTAAACGCCTTGGATAAGGAATAGGCAGGATGTAGGAGTAATTTGATTGGTTTACGCATTCAGTTATTTGAATTCAAATTTCATTCCGAGAATGGTTCAATTTGTCTCATTACGATAACGAAAAAGACAGGGGATAGGTTACAAAAAAAATCCCAACTACCGAAAGAACGATAATTGGGATTTTTAATTTGAAATTTGAATTTTACTTAAAATCGTCGAGATTTACTTTTACGTTCCAAAGGCGTTCCGTAATAGTTCCTTCAAGACTGAATCCACCTAAATCGACATTTAATGTTTTCGCGAACATGAATCCGTTACTCTCTTCAAAATTCGAAAATAGAACAGATACTTCGCGAGCTTCACCATTTTGTTCGGTGATCGTTGTAGAACCAATACAGAAGAAAGTTTTCGTATCGTAGTATTTATACGTTTCACTTTCTCCGTCGTTCAATTTCACAACATAAGCATCTTTACCGTTGAATTCTTCAATTCCTAGAAGTTCATACTCCATTCCAGAAGTTGTGTAGTTCATTTCTGGAATAATCCCTTGAGACTTTTGTTTTGCAGCGATTTCTTCAGCGGTGAACGCATTCGTACCCGTCTGCATATTCGTGGATTGACCAGCTTTACCATCGAAGTAACTGCTTTGCATGGTCATTCCTTGCATTTCCATTTTCGAACCTTCTTTGCCATCCGCAGACCAAAGTTGCGTTTGTTTTAGTTTTCCAGGCATCATTGAAGAACTCATTTCAGTCGTAGTTTTGTACGATTTGATTTTCTTCAATTTTTTATTCAATGCTTTTCCTTCAGCTCCCATCGCGACAGCTGCTGTATGTTTTTCAAAAAGTTCCTCGGCAGAAATATCCGCTTTTTTACGATCCTTCATTGCGCGACCGAATGCATCCATCTTTTCGATTTTGCCATCCGCATCAAATTGCTTCAAACGATCGACAATCTCCTCGTTACCTACAACGATGATGTTTGCTTTATTTGGCTTCAGGTATTTCTTAGCAACTGAAAGAATATCTTCCTTCGTGACAGCGTCTAATTTCTTCAGGTACGTCTGATAGTAATCTTTAGGAAGATCATAACGCGTAATAGCTAAAGCGAATTGAGCTACTGTTGAAGGACTTTCCAAAGAACGCGAAAAGCCTCCCGCCATCGATGCCTTCGTAAGTGCTAACTCCTCATCTTCTACCAAACTTTTAGTGATGCGATCTAATTCATAAAGAATTTCTGTGATCGAGCTGTCCGTAACTTCATTTCTGAAATTACCACCAGCGGAAAAAGTACTTCCATACATGTCAACAGAAACGCTCGATCTACAACCGTAAGTATACGCTTTATCTTCACGAAGATTTTGCATCAATCTATTTCCAAATGCTCCTCCACCAAGAATTCCGTTCAAAACACGAAGTTTGATATAATCAGGGTGTGAAGGTGTAATTTCGATAGGGAATGAAACGGAGATTACAGATTGCACAGCTCCATTTTTGTTTACGAAAATAACGCGATTTCCATCATTCGTATTTCCATCAGGTAAGTTTGTTTTCACCATTTTTCCGCCATTCCAACCAGCGAAGTACTTGTTGACTGCCGCTTCTGCGTCAGCACGGTTAATATCACCAACGATAACTAAATAAGCACCGTTCGGCGTAAACGTTTCGCGGCAGTACTGCACGATAGCCTCGCGAGACATGTTCGCCAAAGATTCCTCCGTCATGACTTCACCGTAAGGGTGAGAAGAAGGGAAGTTGGCAACAGCACTCGCATTTCCTAACATCGTTCCTGCATCAGATTTCGCAGAAAGTAAATTCGATTCGTTCACGTTCATAATACGATCTACCTCTTCTTGTGGGAAAGTGGCGTTCATCAATACATCAGACATCAATTCCAATCCTTTGTCCATGTGTTTCGTTAAACATGACAAGTACATTGAATTTTCATCAGCACTTAATCGTGCACCGATATAATCAGATTCTTGATCCAGTTGATCTTTCGTGCGGTTTTTTGTTCCAGACATGATCAATGAACCGGCAACTTCCGGCAAACCTGCCAAATTTTGATAAGGTTTTGGAGTTGCTCCCATCACTAAGCTGAAAGAAACGCGCGGCAACTTATCATTTTCAGATAAAATAACCGTCATTCCGTTTTCCGTCGTGAATACTTCTGAGTCCTCGATATTTATTTGAGGAGCTGGCCCTGGTTCTGGGCGTACCGAACGGTCAATCTGTCCTATTGATAGCGTCGGTAAAAGAATTCCAAGTGCAATTATATATTTTTTCATAATGTTTCTTCTTGATTGAATTATTTCTCAGTATTGTCCTGTTTTGGAACGTATTGGATGATCACACGTGCGTCTGGAGTTAAGTATTGTTTTGCAACGCGACGAATATCCTCACGCGTTACGCTCATATACTTTTCTAACTCATTGTTTGTGTATTCGGCGCTGCCCATGTACACGTGATTATTCGCAAGGTTCTCAGCAATTCCTGCTACCGAAGCATTGGAAGAAATAAAGTCGTTTTCGTATTGATTACGTATTTTTTGAAATTCTTCTTCAGTAATTAAATCCGTGCTAATCAATTTAATTTGCTCATCCAAAGCAGTTTGAATTTGATCAAGACTTACGTCTTTTGCTGCAATTGCCGCGAAGATTCCTAAACCGGCGTCTTCGAGTCCGTAACTAAATGCAAAAGCGAATTGCGCAAGTTCTTGCTTTTCTACTACTGATTTGTTGATTCTAGATGATGATCCACCAGAAAGTACGTCGTTCATCATTTGAAGCGCGTACATATCCTTATGCGTTTGGTCTGGTAAATTATACGCCATAAATAAACCTGGCAATTGAATGTTGTCTTCAACTGTAACACGTTTTACCTCAGTTAATTTTTCTGTTGACTTAGCTGGTCGCTCAATTTTAACAGGCATACTCGCATATCGCTTAACCACTGCTGCTGCTGTTTTGTCCTTTGGATTCATGAAGTTGTTCTGATCCAATTGACTTTTCTCAACCGTATACTTTGCTTTGAACGCATCATCACTCAACGTTTCATAGTCACGATACATGTTGATGGCTTCACCAGCTGGGATCGATGCGAAATACTTGTCAATCCATTTCTTCGTTTCTTCAATATTGATATCACCTGCAATCGATAAGGTTGCATTGGAAGGAACGTAGTATGTACGATAGAAATCAACATAATCTTTCTCTACAGCCGCATCCAAATGCTCCATACTTCCAATTGGTTGCCATTTGTACGGATGCTCAGTGAAAACGTTTGCAAATACATTTTGAAAAAACGTTCCATAAGGTGTATTGTCAACACGTTGACGCTTTTCTTCTTTAACAACACTGCGCTGTGTTTCAATACCTACGCTATCTACTTTTGCGTGAAGCATTCGCTCGCTTTCTAACCAAATTCCTAATTCCAATTGATTAGATGGAAGAATTTCATAATAAAAAGTTCGGTCTTGACTTGTGTTAGCGTTCAATGTTCCACCGTTTTTCTCCACCAATTCGCTGTATTCTCCTCGGTCAATATTTGAAGTTCCTTCAAACAAAAGATGCTCGAAAAAATGAGCGAATCCTGTACGATCTGGATTCTCGTTTTTCGACCCAACGTGGTATAGAACCGAAACAGCAACGATTGGAGTCGCTTGTTCCTCGTGTAGAATCACATGAATTCCATTTGCCAAATCGTATTCTACGTATTCGATTTTTTCTTGTGAAAACCCTGCAAAAGATAAACTTGCCAGGAGCCCCGTAATGATTAAGTGTTTCATTCTTGGTTTAATTTTTAGACATACAAAGAAAAAAAATAATCTACCGACAACCAAGTGAATGGGATACGCGGACTTGGAACATTACAAGCGGTTTTAAACGTGCGTTTATAGTCCGCTTCGAGGTGCAATTGGCGCGAAAATTGCTTAACTTTCCACTATGAAGCATTTTTTTATCGTCGCAAGTCTCTTTGTTTCTTTTGGATCGTTAGCTCAAGATGTCTTGCCTATGCTCGACTTTAATCGTTTGATGAAGAGCTTTGAAAATGGATTTTTTCGTCAGGTAGCCTCCCAACCCGTTCGTGAATTCAAAGCTGGTGATAATGTCGTTGGATATGTTGATTTTAGAACTAATCTAGTTGTGTATGATGGGGAAAACCCGACGACTTTGGCAAATGTTGAAACGGAATTTCAGGTTTCGGACTTTCTGTTAACCTGGAAAATTGCGACGACTTTAAACCTTTGGGACGATGGCGAGCAACAAACGCTAACATATCGGGTTGGGGATTACATTGTAAAAGATAGTCTTGTTGTTTTTCAGGATTTGAGATACAACACTGTAAAAGTATACTACAACGGGACTGTTACGGATCTTTATACGGTGATAGACGATTTGTATATGCCACAACACGTGGGAGAAAACATCGTGGCTTTCAGAGATAATGGGAATTTTTACAAAGTGTTTTGGAGAGGAAAAATCTACGAATTAGACGTTTGGCATCAACCCTATAAATTCTCTACGGGAATCGATATGATTGCGTTCAACGATCCTGTAAATGGCACGTTTGCTATTTTTCAGGATGGTCAGTTTTTAGATGTAGAGAATTTTTTCATGAGTTCCTATAAAGTCGGGAATGGTTTTGTTGCCTATGAAAATCAGAATCACGATTTAAAAATTTATCAGAATGGAGAAATAAAAACCTTGTCAAATTTCGGAGCGACTTCTTACGACGTGAAAGACGGTGTTGTTTATTGGATTGAAAATGGCTTTTCCTATGCCTATGTGGACGGTCAGAAATTTGAGTTGGCCAAATACGTTCCTGAGGAGTATGCGATTAAAAACGATGTGGTAGTATTTAGAAATCTTATGGGTGGTGTTACAGCGCTTCAAGGAGGTAAAATTCATGTGATCACGAATCAAATGGACGCTGAATTTTCAATACATGGCAACTCTGTTCTTGTGGAATTATTCAACAAATCATACATCGTTTTAAAAGAAGGACGTAAATTCCAGATTTGAAACCACAATTTTCAATTCTGAATTTGTAATTGTAGATAACTTTTAAGCATTTCCTTATGCTTTACGACGAACTCTGCTTATTTTTGCGGAACTAAAATCGTAAGAAAATGAACAACTGGTTTACCGTCAAAGTTAAGTATACAAAGCAATTAGATAACGGAGCGTTGAAACGCGTTTCAGAGCCTTACCTTTTGGCTGCAATGACATTTACTGATGCGGAAGCGCGTATTTACGAGGAGCTCGGTTCAATCATTCGTGGCGAGTTTAATGTGATGGGTATTACCAGAACTGAAATTCATGATATTTTCGCTTACGATGATGCTGATGTATGGTATAAGTGTAAAGTCGTATACGAAAGTGCCGATGCCGATTCTGAAAAAGCGAAAAAAGTGACACAAAACTTCTTGGTTTCAGCAGGTTCAGTGAAAGAAGCATACGATAGAATCAAAGAAAGTCTTTCTACTTTGATGGTTGATTTTCAAATTCCATCGATCATAGTTTCTCCAATAGTTGAAATTTTCCCATACTCAGAGGATTTAGATCGAGAAATTAGTCGTCGTCCAATAGAGGAAGATGATGCTGATGTTCCTGCAAATGGAGGGGCAGTTTTCATGGCTTCTGGATCGGATGAAGACGACGAAGACGAGGAAATGGAAAGTGAGATCGAAGACGATTTCGAAGACGAAAAATCAGAGAGTTAATTAATTTGAGCTCTATCAACGACATATTAAGTTCATTTAGAGATGGACACCACGAATTTGAAAACGGAAAGCTAACTGGATTCGAAGGTTCAAATCCCTATGATTTGTTTGAAGAGTGGACGAAAAATGCAGTGGATAACAACGAAAGCGAACCGAATGCTTTTGTTTTATCTACGGTGGATGCTCATCATCAACCATCTTCGCGAATTGTATATCTCAAGGATGTTATTGAAAGAAAATTAGTTTTCTACACGAATTATAGTAGTCACAAAGGGTCGGATCTCTTGGTGAATTCTCAAGTTTCTATGCTCTTTTTTTGGCCGAATTCACTAAGACAAGTCAGAGTACAAGGGATCTGTTCAAAAGTTCCCGCTGAAATAAGTGATGCCTATTTTAATTCGCGACCACGAGGCAGTCAAATAGGTGCTTGGGCTTCGAATCAGAGCGAGCAACTTGATAGTAGAGAAACGCTAGAGAAACGCGTAGAAGAATTCGAACAAAAGTTCACTGAGAAAGTTCCGCGACCTGAAAACTGGGGAGGTTATTGGATTGAACCAACACGCTTTGAATTTTGGCAGGGAAGACCTTCACGACTTCATGATCGTATCGTTTTTACATCGAAAAATGAAGAATGGTCTCTCGAAAGATTGAATCCATGAGTTCCTACGAAATACACCCTATAATCCTTACGCTTTCAAACGGGATTCAATTGGTTTATCTCAAACGAAAAGCTTTTGTTGCGCACCTCGGTGTTATGATTCATGCGGGTTCTCGTTTTGAGCTTCCAGATGAAGAAGGGTTAGCACACTTTCTCGAACACTGTATCTTCAAAGGCACAAAGAAAAGAAAGGCGTTTGATATTTTCACAGATCTCGATTCTGTCGGGGGAGAGTTGAACGCCTATACCAACAAAGAGGAAATTTGTATTCATACTTCGTTTCGAAAACTGCATTTCGAAATTGCTTCAGAATTGCTAGGCGATATTCTTTTGAATGCGTCTTTTCCTGAAGAGGAGATTGCCAAAGAGAAAGAAGTCGTTTTGGACGAGATTATTTCCTATTTAGACTCTCCATCAGAGCGTATTTTCGACGATTTTGAGGAGCGATTGTTTTCTGGACATGCACTTGGGTACAATACGTTAGGGACAAAAAAGTCAGTTTCTGGCTTCACACGTGAGCACCTTTCGAAATACATGTCGCGCTATTTCAAGGCGTCCAACATGGTCATTTCCTTTGTAGGTGATCTACCTATTGAGGATGTAATTGTTCAACTCGAACGTGATTTTGGTTCAGTTCCCAACGGAGCTGTAGCCATCGAAAATTCTATTATCCCGTCTTTTCAACCATTTCGTCTGAAGGAAAAGAAGTCTAATTTTCAAACGCATACGGTCATTGGTGGGATTGCGCCTTCATACAATGATGATGATCGAAGAATAATGACACTGCTCACGAATGTTTTAGGTGGACCAGCGCTTAACTCTCGATTAACACTTTTGATTCGTGAGCAATACGGATATGCCTACAATATTGAAGCTGGATTTTCTTCGTATTCGGATACTGGACTATGGAGTATTTACATGGGGACGGATAAAAAATATCTTGCTCGCGCGGTTAAATTAATATACAAGGAATTGGCAATCATTGCCGATCGTGGACTTTCTGACCTAGAACTGTCCAACGCAAAGGAACAGTTGAAAGGACATATTGCTTTGTCACTGGATAGCAATCTCGAATTGATGTTTAGCCTCGCAAAAAGCGTGTTGATCCACGGAAAAGTCGATTCGGTAAAAGAAATTTACGAGCAGATTGATTCGATCACCCAAGAAGAAGTTTTGAAAATCGCGAAAACACAATTTAACCCTGAGAACTTGGGCGAGTTGATTTATGAATATTGAGACGATTCATAGTAGTAAAGTATCTGACGTAGATCTTAAACGTTTTTATGCAATAATGCACCACGCCTATGCCGTAACAGAGGTTCGAATCTGGGGAGAAAATTATCAACGGATGTCGCTCGAAGATTTTATATCAGTCATTCAAAAGAGCGAAATGATAGGCGCTTGGATGGATGATGAGCCAGTTGGGAGTATCCATACTTATCGTATTTCAGAAAATACCTTTGCTTTTGGTTTGTTTTCGGTGGATTTTGCATTTAATGGCCGAGGAATTGGCAGAAAACTGATAGAGGCAGCGGAGCGAAAAGCACGAAACGAAGGAGCTCAATTCATGGAACTGGAAATTTTGAAACCAGAGAACGAAAACTTAGAAGTTAAAGAAGTGCTCCGAGACTGGTATCAAAGACTCGGGTATCACCTAACGGAAACGATGTCGTTTATTAAGCGAAAACCGACCAAGAAGGCCTATGCAAAACTTTTTATTCAACCTTGTGTTTTTGATTGTTACAGAAAGAAGCTGTGATCATTGTGAATAAAACTTTGAATACCAACATGGGATTGATGATGAAATTCGGTATTTTTCTGTCATGAAATCATTGCTTTTCTGTCTGTTTTGTATTTGTTTTGGGCACCTCGCTGAGGCACAAGATTTCAATCGCAATCAATACATCCCAACTCCGTCAGATTATCCCTTTCAACAAAAGCCACTCGAGTATCAATGGCCGCATTTGAACTATGTTCCAAAATATATCGGAGTAATTGGAGGTATTCAGGGCTTTCGTGAATTCGCTTATGAAGCCGGTTTGGCTTTAAACCTTGCGAGTATCAATGAAATACCAGGTGCTATGGTTGGAGGTGCATTGATGTATAAGCGTGGCTTTCGGAATGATATTGAGACATACAGCGCTGAGGTTGGGGTGTATTTGCCAATCAGTTTCGGGTTGAATTTCAATTACAACACCCAAAATGAGTACGCTACCTTCGGAGTGAAACCATTTATAGGTATTTGCATCTACAATTTTCAATTTTTGTACGGCTTCAATATATATAGCCGCAAATCACTTATCAACGGACTAAGGCGCAATCATTTCGAAGTACGCTATGTAATTCCTATTATTTCCTTCGGGAAAACGACAACCGAAATGGTGGGTACGTTTTCAAATTACCCTTATCAAGAGAATCAATACAAAATGTATTGAATTCCCATTTAAAATGTGCTTTTTCAAGAATTACCCCTAAAAAAATAGGGGGTTGTTGATAAAAAGTATATAAAATTGAATTGACCCCCTCAAAAAATGTCTTAAATTTGCCAAAAAATAATATTTCTCATGGCGAATCAAAGAATGCAAGCGTACAATGATGTTTTACATCGAGTTCCAAAACCGGGGAATTTTGACGGTAAAGTTTCTGAAATTTTTGGTGAAAATGTTTTCCACTTGGAAGTGATGCGAGAGTATCTTCCAAGCGAAGCGTACAAATCTATGTTGAAAGCAGTCCACGATGGTATGCCTCTTGATCGCTCCATGGCGGATCAGGTTGCTTCCGCAATGAAAGATTGGGCCATCACAAAAGGTGCTACGCATTATACGCACTGGTTTCAGCCATTGACAGGTTCTACAGCTGAAAAACATGATGCTTTTTTCAAGCCAGTTGGACCAGGGAAAGCTATTGAAAGATTTGACGGAGACTTATTGGTTCAGCAAGAACCAGATGCGTCTTCTTTCCCGAATGGGGGGATCAGAAATACATTTGAAGCGAGAGGTTACACCGCTTGGGATCCTTCATCGCCAGCATTCGTTATCGATAAAACACTTTGTATTCCAACAATATTCATCGCATATACGGGGGAGGCTCTTGATTATAAAATGCCTCTTTTGAAAGCTTTGAGCGCTGTAAACGAAGCTGCTGTGGGTGTTTGTCGTTATTTTGATAAAAACGTTGATAAAGTAACAGCAACTTTGGGTTGGGAACAAGAATATTTCCTAGTTGATAAAGCCCTTTTCAATATTCGTCCTGATTTGGTAATGACTGGTAGAACTCTCTTCGGTCACGCATCAGCTAAAGGACAGCAATTAGACGATCATTATTTTGGGTCAATCACAGCGAGAGTAACTGCTTTTATGCGTGAATTCGAAACAGAGGCTATTCGTTTGGGCGTTCCAGTAACGACACGTCACAATGAAGTGGCTCCAAATCAATTCGAATGTGCGCCGATTTTTGAAGAGTGTAATCTTGCCAACGATCACAACGTGCTTTTGATGGATTTAATGGAGAAAGCAGCTCGCAAACATGATTTTAGAGTGTTACTACACGAAAAGCCATTCGCAGGAGTGAACGGATCAGGAAAACACAACAACTGGTCATTAAGCACGAATACTGGAGTGAATCTTCTTGCGCCTGGCAAAAACCCAAAATCAAACTTACAATTCTTAACGTTTTTCGTAAACACGATCAAAGCAATTCACGACAACGCAGATTTGTTAAGAGCTTGTATTGCGGGAGCAGGTAACGATCACCGTCTTGGAGCGAATGAAGCACCTCCAGCAATTATTTCAGCGTTTATCGGTTCTCAGTTGACAGCATTGCTCGACGATCTTGAGAAAAACGTAAAAGCAGGGAAAATGACCCCAGAGGATAAGACCGTATTGAAATTGAATATTGGTAAAATCCCTCAAATCTTACTTGACAATACAGATCGAAATAGAACGTCTCCTTTTGCATTTACTGGAAATAAATTCGAGTTTAGAGCGGTAGGTTCAAGCGCCAACTGCGCTTCTGCAATGATTGTTTTGAATACGATCATGGCAAAACAATTGAAAGACTTTAAGGTTTCAGTAGATAAGAGAATTAAGAGTGGAGACGGAAAAGACGAAGCAATTCTAAAAGAACTACAAAAACTCATCAAAGAATCGAAGAAAATTCGTTTTGAAGGAAATGGATACGGCGACGAATGGGTTAAAGAAGCAGAGAAACGCGGTTTGAGTAATTTGCGAGATACACCACGTGCACTTCAGGTTTGGAGTAATAAAAAGGTGCATAAATTATTCGATGAAATGAACGTTTTAACTTCAAGAGAGTTGTCCGCGCGTCAAGAGATCGAGTTTGAGAACTACGTGATGAAAATCCAGATCGAAGCACGAGTTATGGAAGAAATGGTTCGAAACTTTATCATTCCATCGGCTGTGGCGTATCAAAATAAGTTGATTCAAAACGTGCAAGGATTGATGGATGTTCTTGGAAGTGCCAACGGTAAAAAAGCGTCTGTCGCTCAACTTGATATGATCAGCCAAATTTCAGAGCATTTGACAAGTATTAAAGAGTCAAGTGATAAAATGTTAGCGGCGCGCAAAAAAGCCAACGGTATCGAAGATATGGAAGATAGAGCAATTGCATATTGTGATACAGTTCGTGTTCATTTTGACAAAATTCGTTACCACGTTGATAAAATTGAATTACTTATCGATGATGAAGAATGGAGATTGCCAAAATTCAGAGAAATGCTTTTCACGAGATAGGCAAATCGTTTCGAAGAAATAGAAGAGAAGGTCGTTGGTTTCAACGGCCTTTTTTAATGAAATAAATAGAACCTTAGTTACGGGACTTCATAAGCACCGACATCTGGATTGGCACCGTCTCTGGTAATATTGCAAATATCCTGACCAAGTGTACTTAAGTTCGTTACTTGGTAGGAAGGGTCGGCCCAGCCATTCAATGGCGAGGAAGCAGGCCACATGTAATCCATCATCTCTAGGTCGTTAAACTGTGGATCGGTATTCCATTTATTGTCCACGTAAAAAGCATCTGTAAATACGGTCTGACTTCTTATAACATTGTTTTCAAAAAGAAAATTAAGAGTTCCTAGCGTGTTGGTATCCATAGCAATTTCGAAATCTCCGTAGCCATAAATGACACTATTAGTGATAGTTCCTTCGTTAATAACACCAACGGTATCATCATAATAATTCGTAATCCCAATCGCAGCTGAAACGCCATCTCCTTCGCCATAACTAAGTAGGTGGCAGTGATTGAAGTTGAAGTCACCACCTCGAAGAACCAATAGTGAATGCACGCCGTTATCTGAAATGATGCAATTCTCTGCTTTGACTTTCGCTCCGTCAAAAATAAACGCACCGTATCGTGCATTGTTTTGAATGATAGTATTTGTCAATTCTAACGTGTAGCTCGCATTTCCTGGGTCTTCCCCAAACAAATGAACTCCCGAAGTTCCGTTCTTGATGATGGCATAATCGATCGTACTTGGCAGTGCCTTTTCAAAATAAATGCCGTAATACTGTCCCGAGACATCATCATAATCTGCCTCCAACCGATCTCCTTGCAGGGTAACAGGTTCCGTTTTAGTTCCTTCTATATGCAACTCTCCTTTAAACACGTAGATCAAGGAGTTTTTGTGCAAGTAAATATCTGTTCCCGCTGGAATGGTTAAACTTTCGCCTTCGTTAACTGCTACATATCCATAAACAACGTGAGGCTTATCGTTTGCCCAAGTCCCAGACGTCAGTTCATTGTTATAAAAATAGGCGTCTTGTCCCCAAGCAGCGAGTACCACGTATTGATCAAGTCCGTTGGTACGAAATCGAATACTGTCTTCAATAATCAAGGGTAAATTTCCTCCGTTTGGATCGAGTGTTACTTCGACAAAGATGAAAAGACTGTCATTTCCTTCAATTTCCATTTCTGAAAACAAGGTTCCCGACAATCCATCAACATTGATGCGAAACGGTGAATCAGATCCCCCCATTAACTCAATTTCATCGATCTTTAAATTGCGATTGCTGTTGTTGTACATTTTAAGACGCTTGGTAGTAGAACCGATAGTTGTAAAGATGGTGTCAAAGACAACAGTGTCTTGAGAGAAATCTAAATGCTCGTCAGAATAGAATGCCGCTTTTTTACAACTTGTCAAGTGACTTGCGGCTAAAGCAATGAATGTAAAAAAGAAGAAGATAGATAGCTTTCTCATAGTATTGTTTCGTTGGCTAAATTAACGCAAAAAGAAATAGTTTATTTTATCTTTACGAATAGTTTACAATTAAAAAAGTTTATATATCTTTGCAACCCCGTTTTAAAGGAAAAGAAATAATTTGATATGAGAAAAGATATTCATCCAGAAGATTATAGATTAGTAGTATTTAAGGATATGTCAAACGACTATTCATTTTTGTGTCCATCATGCGCAGCTTCGAGCGAAACTGTACAATGGGAAGACGGGAATGATTATCCACTAATTAAATTGGATATTTCGCACAAATCACATCCGTTCTTTACAGGAATCACACAATTCGTTGATACTGCAGGACGTATTGATAAATTCAACAACCGTTACGGAAAACGCAAGAAGTAAGCGATCTAATAATATTCAAAACCCTGACAAGCTCGATTACAATCGAGGGTCAGGGTTTTTTTGTGTCCAGAAATTTCGAACTTCAAAAGAAATGCTAAATAATTCATGAAACAGAATTTCTGGTGCTTTATTTGATAGTAATTGTTCGAGATAGTGTATCGTAACAAGTATATTTACAACAGAATGCAGACATCGAAATTCATAGGGTTCCTCTTCGCGCTTTTCATTTCATTGGGAAGTTGGGCAGCTAGCGTGGATAAAGGCTACGAAGCATTGGAGGTGTACGATTATTTTAATGCGAAGAAGTATTTCACGAAAGCATTAAAATATCACGAGTCGCCTGGCGCACAAGGTTTAGCAATTATATATTACCGAGACGACAATCCTTTCCATAGCTACGATTCTGCATACGTCTACGTACTTAGAGCCATTGAATCCTTCGATATGACTAAAGATCGAAAAAAGGAACGTTGGGCAAAGTATGGATTCACACGAGATAGCCTCTATTCATTAAGACAAAAGATCAGCTCTCAATTTTACCGACTTTCCAAAGAGGAAGGAACAGTCGCGGCTTTTACAACGTTCATTAATGCGCATCCATGGGCGAAAGAACAAAATGAAGCCATACATAAAAGAGATTCGTTGGCGTTCTTTAAAGCGGTAAATACAAACACTTCAGAAAGCTATAATTCGTTCTTAGAATCATATACTGAAAGCGAATATTACCAATTGGCAAAAGATAATTATTTTGATGTTCAATTCATGGAATTGACCGAAGACGGAACCTTGGAGTCTTATATTGCATTCTTGGACTCGAATCCCGAAAGTCCGTTGCGCCCCCAAGCAGAAAAGCAGATTTATAATTTATACACGCAGAAACGAACGGTAGAAGTCTATAAAGGTTTCATTGAAGAATTTCCAACAAACCAATACATCGATTCGGCCTGGTGGAACTGGTATCAGGTTGAGTTGATTCGATATGACAGTACCGTTTTTAACTTTTTCCTAGAGGAGACCGACATACCTTTTAAAGAAGAAATCCGATTGGATCAGAAGTTGTTCAGTGCGAAATTCCTGCCTTTCTCAGCCGCTGGTGAATTCGGTTTTATGGATGTTACAGGCGAAGTTACGATACCAGCAAAATATGAATTTGCCAATTTCTTTCAGGAAGGATTAGCGATCGTCGTTCAAAATGGAAAATACGGTTTTATCAACAAACGTGGAGAAATTCAAATCCCCTGCAGATTTGAGTCCGCGACAGATTTTGTGAGAGGGATGGCAATTGTTGAAATGAACGAACAATTTGGTATGATTGATCGCAATGGAAATTTCATTTTTGATTGCATATATGAAGAACTCGGTCTGCTCTCCGAAGGACTTTCCTATGCTTTGGTTGGAGATCATTATGGATACTACGACGTGAAAGGAGAGATGGTTATTCCTCATATTTTTGAAGATGCCTATGATTTCAAGAATGGTGAGGCTAGAGTCGTGAAAGAAGGCAAAGAAGGAGTTATCGATCCAAAAGGCACTTTTGTTATTCAGCCGCTTTATGAGAGTATCTCAAAGTATCAGGATACGATTTATATCTTTTCTGAAGACGATTACTTCGGACTTATGAATCGAAAATCACAAATCATTGTTCCCGCAGAATTTGAATCAATCAATCCAATGAAAGAAGGCTTAGCTGTGGCTTCAATTGATGGTCGATTGGTGTATTTAGACTCCTCAGGTGTGATTGTGATTGACAATGGTTTTTCTACTTTCCCAAACTATCAGCTGAAAGCGGAGTTTACAGACGGGATCTCTATTGTTGTTAAGGACAGAAAGTACGGACGAATCAACACAAAGGGTAAAATTCTTACAGAGTTCAAATATCAAAACATTCGTCCTGGAAAGGATCATTTTGCTGGACTGAAAACAGACAGCTGGGGAGTTTATAATACCGCTGGGAAAGCGCTCGTTGCGCCGCAGTACGATGCCTTGTTTGAGGCAGGTGACAATAAGTATATAGCGAATTTGGACGACACACTCGGTGTTATAGATCACGTCGGAAACATTCTTGTGCCATTCGCGTTTAATGAAGTAGAGTTACTAACAGGAGATTACTTCCTTGTAAAGGAAAACGGCAAGGCTGGAGTCTATCGCAATGAAGAATTAATTGTCCCTGTGCGCTATGCTCAGATCGGTTTGTTCGATGAGGAATTCTTATTTTTAAATCTCTACGGTAGTCTTTCTTACTATGATTTGAAAAAGGGAGAAATCGTTAAGGTAAAACAATGATGTTAGAGGTATTCGATAAATATAAATTTGGCATTATCGCGTCACTCTTGTGTTACGTAGGCATTTTTATGTATACGAATATCATGACGTATGATCATATCGTTTTAATTGAGCCTTTTATTGACAAAGCTTCTATTGATCCTGTTCCCGTTAATGAAAAGGAAATAATTCCAGAGGACATTATTGTTCCAGATGATTTCAGTGCTTTGGACGCTAAAAATATGTCTCAGAATGTGCATGACAAGCGAGAAGCTTCCTACGAGAATTACTCGGAAAATCGTTCGTCAGAACAAATTAAGCAAGACATAAAGAATCTTGAAAAGCAAATGGCCAATGAGGCTGGTGGATCTGCGGAACGTGCCCGAATTCAAAGTTTGATTGAGAAGCGTAAGAAAGAACAAGAAGCCGCAGTAAAAAATCCAGGGGAAAGTAATTCGGGTCAGCCCACAGCTCCGAACAAATACGCAGGTAATACAATGGTTAGCTATGATCTCCATGGTCGAAAAGCACATCAGAACAATGATTACTACGTCCGAAATCCAGGCTACACTTGTTCCAACGCAAACGGAGTGGTTGTCATCAATGTCAAAACCAACGCAAACGGCGATGTGACGTCTGCCGAGTATAACTCAGGAGCAAGCAAGAATACGACCAGTTGTATGATCGAGCAAGCGTTAAAATACGCGAAGATCTCGAGGTTTTCGTATAGTTCGGATGCATCTCAACAATCGGGCTATATTAAATATACGTTCATTTATAAGTAATGGAGACTCGCCTTTCTGATTCATACCTTTCACTCGCTAGTCAACTTAATCTCAAAGAAAACGACATTCTTTTTATCGCCTCTGATGTTATGCAATTGGCGCGTGATGCCAAATCAGCAGGTGAACGTTTTGATGCCAGCGCTTTCATCGAATCTTTTCAAGAAGTACTGAAATACGGAACCATCTTGATTCCTGCGTATACAGATCACCTCAAAAATGGTGATTCGTTCGATCATGCAAAAGCGAAACCGACTACTGGAGCACTTTCCAATAAGGTGTCGCGCCGAAAGGATTTCATTCGTACAAAAGATCCACTACACTCCGTATATGTTTGGGGAAGTCATCAAGATGAATTAAGCAATCTCGATGGGCCAAGTTCACTGGGGAAAGGAAGTATCTTTGAATGGCTCTATGAGAATGACGCGAGAATGATTTGCATCGATGTAGCATTTCAAAACAGTCTTACCTTCGTTCATTATGTTGAGGAAATCAATCAGGTGAAATATCGAAGGCCATATCATTGGAACATTGAGCGTGTTTTTAAAGATCATTCGGATAAAAAAGCGATCCTGTTTTACAGCAGACAGCCGTGGGTTTTAACGGATTTGGAGTTGCTACAAAAATCATCTTTGGAAGCGGAGGTTGACTTGATTTACCGATTGAATCAATCCGAAATCCACGCGTTTAAATTGCGAGAAATGCACGATCATATCCAGGGCATGTTAGTTCGAGGAGAGAAACTTTATCGTGTTAGTCTTCTTCATTTTGCAAAGTCAATTGCGAGAAAAATATTGGGAAGAGCCTGATTTCGTCGCGTTTTCCCAGAATTCACACTATTTTTACCTAAAAATATACTTGTATGAGTACTATCGATTGGAAAACAGCCAAAGAATACGAAGATATAACCTTTAAGGTAGCTGATGGAGTTGCCCGCATTGCTTTTAATCGTCCAGAGTGCCGAAATGCATTTCGACCAAAAACAGTCGATGAATTGTTGGATGCTTTAATCATTAGTCATGAAAGCCAAGAAATTGGTGTGGTTTTGATTACAGGTGAGGGTCCTTCAGAAAAAGATGGCGGTTGGGCATTTTGTTCGGGTGGAGATCAACGTGTGCGCGCGAAAAGAGGTTATCAAGGTTTGGACGGAGTCAATAAGTTCAATATTCTCGATGTACAACGCCAAATTCGCTTTATGAATAAAGTCGTAATCGCTTTAGTTCCGGGTTGGGCTGTAGGCGGTGGTCACTCGCTACATGTGGTTTGTGACATGACGATAGCCAGCAAAGAACATGCTATTTTCAAGCAAACAGATGCAGATGTTGCTTCATTTGATGGAGGATTTGGTTCGGCTTACCTAGCTAGGCAAGTCGGTCAAAAACGTGCGCGTGAAATTTTCTTCCTTGGAAGAGATTACTCAGCACAAGAGGCTTTCGATATGGGAATGGTCAATGCCGTTGTTCCACACGTAGAATTGGATCAAACTGGCTACGACTGGGCACAGGAAATCATGAGCAAAAGTCCAACAGCAATTAAAATGCTGAAATTTGGCTTCAACCTGATTGATGATGGATTGGTAGGGCAGCAAGTTTATGCCGGTGAGGCGACGCGATTGGCTTATGCAACGGAAGAAGCAGAGGAGGGGAGAAATGCATTTTTAGAGAAGCGTCCTCGCGATTTTAGTAAATTTCCGAAGTTCCCTTGATATGATGAGATTTCGGTCTAATTTCTTCTTTGTTTCGCTTGCGTTCATGCTGTTCGCTTGTGGTGAGGATAATGAAGAAAAGCCCATAGAGAAAGAAGAAGTTGACGTTTCCTTTGAAAAATTCTACTATCCAACGATCGCAGATGGAAAAACGCGTTATTATCGCTATCTAGAAACGATTGAGACGGATGGACAAGATCCCTATTCTTTTGTGAGTACGCGACGTATTGAGCGAAACAAGGATACGTTAACCTTTGTTGAGTACCAGCACTTTAATGACACCACAATTGCTGTTGATTCCTCTATAAACTTGATAAAAGCAGATGGAATCCACTACTTGGCATCGTATTTTTCTAACGGCTCATGGATTAAATTTGATGGAGAAAGCAAAGGAGTGATACTTCCTTATGATTGGAAGAAAGTGGTGGAAACAACTTTTGAACGCAGTGTTTCAAAGGAAACTTCAGAGCTTTCAGGAAGAGACCCTATGAAGTTTGTCTCCAAGGTAAGATTTCAATCGTTGGGTGAGTTGACCAATGATTTTGAAGGAAAGAAGAAGTATGCTATTCTAAAAGGCAAGGGGAAATATGAGTTGGAAAATTCCTTGCCGGAGTTCGAAATGACCTACTGGCAACTCGAAGGGTTCGGAATGTATTATTTTGAAATGAACGCTTCACCGAACAAATTCACATCCATTGCTGAAAAAGAATTGACCGAAAAAGAATACAAAGCGCTGTTTAAATAACGAGAAAGGCAGTCAAAATTTGACTGCCTTTCTTGATTCTAGTTGTTTAAAGCGTATACTCTAACATTCGTTCAGACGGCGATTAATTCCAAGCCTTACAGAAAATCTATTAGTTTACGCGAATTTTTTGACCTATTTGAAGAACCGAGTTTCTACTCAATTGGTTGAGTTTACAAAGTTTGTCAACTGTCGTTCCATTGCGCCCTGCTATTTTCGACAGAGAATCTCCAGAGCGAACAGAATAATATTTTACCGAGCCTGATTCTTTGATCTTTTGTGTTGTTTTAGAATCGTCAAATTCCTTCTCATCATCTCCATGTTCATGCGCTTCTTCTAACTCCACCTCAACAGAACTTAAATCCTTGGCAATATTTCCTTTTCCACGGTTGATAACACTTTCTAATTCAATAGATTCCGTCTTCAAGCAATAATCATCCAAATTGAAAATATGTCTTGGGTCAAAAGCTACATGGTTGTAACGAACTTCAAAATGCAAATGCGGGGAATATGATTTTCCAGTCGAACCTCCATGTCCAACGAGGTCACCTGCCGAGACAATATCGTTTGGTTTTACTTTGATTTTTGAAAGGTGGGCATAGTATGTTTCTAGTCCATTAGGATGACGAATGATCACTAGATTTCCATAACCACCAGAATTCCACTTCGCATAGCGGACTTTACCGCCAAAAGCTGCAACAACGTCATCTCCAGTTTGCAGAGGAATGTCGATTCCTTTGTGGTAAGAATACCGTCGACTGCCAAATCCAGAAGTCGTTTCTTTTTCAACAGGAAAGGCGTAACCAAAGTTTGCTGATGTTAAGTCTATTTTACCAGATGGATTGTAATTTGCTTCTGGGTAGCTGAAAGTAACATTGTTATTCCAATCGTTCAGATAAATAGAAGAGGTGTCAAAAAATGAAACAGCTGCTTGATCTTCGGCTGTCAAACTATCATTTTCATCGCCACTCTCAGGCTTATTTAAGGCAAAAAGGGCGAAAGGAGCTACAATGATAATAAGAGCGATTAAATTTTTCATAGTTTGCTGTTTCAAAGCGCAAAGCTACTCCAATTCTTTAGTTTACAGCTATTTGAAATTGTAAAATTCGTTAAAGAAAAGCACTATTGCGATAAATTAACTTTTGTTCGAAAATAACTGAAAAGCAATGTTTTAGTAGTATGGAACCTGAAAGCACACCCCAACGTTTAATTTCGGAATATCAGGATAAACCGTTTTGAGAAAAGTCATGGGTCGGTACTCTGCGAAAACAAATCCTTGAATGAAACCTATCCTTGCGAAAAGGCGGACATCTGTGAAATTGTGAATTCCTTTGAATTTCGTTTTACTTTCATCGCTCACTTGAACGTATCTGGCAACCATCGGCAAGTGATAGCGGACTCCAACGTTGAAGAACTTTTGTTTTCTTATCAGGATTCCAGTGTGAAGTGCTACTGAAAAATTAAAATTACTAACGTGTTGTTTTTGGTGTAAAATGAGTGGATCGTTCAAATCTACATTACCGTAATTGGCTTGGCTGTATTCAAATGAATATTCCATTCCCCAAGTAACCGGTGATTTACCAAAAGGCTGGTTGAATCCTACAAAAATAGATCCTACAAATGCGTTGTGTGGACGATCAGCCTCTGGAATTCCAATTCCGAATTTATAACCTGCGTAAACAGGTTCAAAGTCACTGAAAAGGCTGTCATTAGATACAATATTCTCCTCGGCATTTGAATAAAAGTCAAAGTAAGTTGTGCTGTTTTCTTCGATTTGGATAATCTCTTGATAGATGATTTTTTCTTCACAACAGGAGAATTTTGCGGTGTATTCGCCCGGTAGAATTCCATACAAAGTATCGTAATAGTCGACATCATCAAAAGAATGCTTTAACAATTCATTTTGATACAACTTTACGTCGTAAACATCATTAGCATCGAAGTCGCCTTGATTGTCTGAAGAGAAAAAATCAACTTGACAAACAAGTCTTCCCGTTTGGGAATGAGAACTCAGACTAACAGCGCAAAATAGTAGGATGAGATATTTCATAGGCGGTAAAACAGCTTTTCAGACTATTAATCCGAAAAGCTGTGAGTTTTAATTATTTCTGAAAATTATCAGCGACGATGAGGTCTTTTGTTCCATGCGTCCATGAGTAGAAGCCTTCACCAGACTTAATTCCTTTTTTGCCAGCCATTACCATGTTTACGAGTAGTGGACACGGTGCGTACTTTGGATTTCCGAATCCTTCATGAAGTACTTCGAGAATCGCGAGACATACATCCAAACCGATAAAATCTGCCAATTGCAATGGGCCCATTGGGTGCGCCATTCCTAACTTCATCACAGTGTCGATTTCCTCAACGCCAGCAACACCTTCGTGAAGTGTTATAATGGCTTCGTTGATCATCGGCATCAAAATACGATTGGCAACAAATCCAGGGTAATCGTTCACTTCAACAGGAACCTTATTTAATTTCGAAGAAGTCTCCATGATCAATTTCGTTACCTCATCAGAAGTGCTATAACCACGAATAATTTCAACCAGTTTCATAATTGGAACTGGGTTCATGAAGTGCATTCCGATTACTTTGTCTGGTCGTGAAGTTTCAGCTGCGATTTTTGTGATAGAAATTGACGAAGTGTTTGTCGCTAAAATTGTTTTTGCGTCTGTTAATTTATCGAGATCACGGAAGATTTTCAATTTCAAATCCACATTTTCGGTAGCTGCCTCAACAACCAAGTCTAATCCTTTGACACCATCCTCGATGGATGTGAACGTAGTGATGTTTTTTAGCGTGGCGTTTTTATCGTCCTCCGTAATTTTTTCCTTAGCAACCATGCGATCAAGGTTTTTCGTTATGGTTGCGATACCTTTATCCAAAGAGGTTTGCGAAATATCAATCAATGCGACATTATATCCAAATTGAGCGAACGTGTGGGCAATTCCATTTCCCATTGTTCCTGCTCCAATTACTGCTACGTTTTTCATTTATCTAATTTTTATCCTACAAATATAAGGTTCCGTTTTAAATAATTTTTGTTCAGATGTTTATGGAACTTGGTATATTTATTGTACGATAAAAGCAAAAAAATCAAATGACATATCGCGCTTTACTTTCATTATTTTTTCTTTTCCTGACTTTTTCCTCATTCTCCCAAAAAGTGAAGATCAAAGATGAAATTGCAATAGTTGATGGTGAGGATTACCTCCAATTAAAAAGAAACAGAGGAACAGAGGTTTCCATTTTCGAGTTAGACTCGACCAAAGAGGTATTGTTTGCGCGCTACATGAGCTATACGGACTTCAGTTTGGTTACTCGCTCGAATCCAGAAGGGAAGGTGAGATGGCTGGAATTGAAGTTTTTAACTCTAAATCTGGTTTGTGAAGTACCATCAATGTCTCAGAAGGGATTGGTACAGCTCCTCCATGAGAATAACATCTTTGTGGACGGTGTTCTCAATGACGACAATGTTCAGACCTTAATTCAGAAATACGGCTCAACATACACGAACAATCGTCCCGGGCAGGTTCGAGTAATCCAGAGATAGAAAATGGAATCAACGAAGATTGTATTTTACGATGGTGATTGCGGCTTTTGCAACCGCGCAGTCTCGTATGTGTTAAAAAGGGACACTTCTAATTCACTGGAGTTTTCCAGTTTACAGTCCAGTCACGCCAAAAATTTCTTCGAGCAACACAACTTTGAAAAACCAGATCTCAGCACTTTTTACTTCTACGAAAACGGATCACTTTACGAGAGGTCAACCGCAGCGTTAAAAGTCATAAAATACTTCAGTTGGTACCACCAATGGATGCTTTTGGGATGGATTTGCCCAAGGTTTGTTCGTGACGGCGTTTACGACTTTATCGCAAAGCGCAGAAGGAAGATTTCAAAAGGTTATTGTGTTATGCCTTCAGAAGAAGAAATGAAGCGGTTTCACCCTCAATCGTCATAATGATTTTCAACAAAGCGAATAATTGCACGTGCGATATCTTTCCCTGTCGCAGCCTCAATTCCTTCAAGACCAGGAGAAGAGTTTACTTCCATGATCATTGGTCCACTTTTAGACTGCAGCATGTCAACACCCGCAATTCCTAATTTCAATACGCGAGCAGATTTCAAAGCAGCTCGTTCTTCGTCTTCTGTCAATTCGATTAACTCAGCAGTTCCACCGCGATGTAGGTTAGATCTAAACTCACCTTCTTTGGCTTGGCGTTTCATTGCACCTACTACTTGTCCGTCCACTACGAAAGCACGAATATCAGCACCTTTAGCTTCTTCGATGAATTCTTGAACGATTACTCGGGCTTTCAACCCTTGGAATGCTTCCAAAACCGATTCAGCAGCACCTCTTGTCTCTGCCAAAACAACGCCAACACCTTGAGTTCCTTCAAGCAATTTAATGACATTTGGAGCGCTTCCAATTTGATCTAGAATTCGTGACGAATCTTTAGAGTAATTCGTGAATGCTGTTCTTGGCAAGTTCAAACCTGCTCTTGAAAGGATTTGTAAACTTCTCAGTTTATCTCTTGATCGAACCAAAGCCTGTGACTCAAGCGATGTAAAGACTTTCATCATTTCGAACTGACGTACAACCGCTGCACCGTAAAAAGTAACAGAAGCACCAATTCTTGGGATAATCGCATCGACACCTGTAATTTCCTTTCCTCTATAGAAGATTTTTGGTTTTTTACGTTCGATGAGAATATCACATTTTGTATGGTCTACGACAACCATTTCATGACCGCGCTTTTCTCCTGCTTCTTTGATTCTAGAAGTTGAATACAGCTCAGAATTACGCGAAAGTATTACGATTTTCATTTTAATTCGTTTTGGTGAATTTGTGTAACGTCGACAAGAAATTTGTCTTTTAAAAATTTGCGTCCAATCAGCACAGGGTATTTCATCGAACTACGATCTGTTAGGGTAAGCTTTATTTTGTAGTGAAGGCCTAGTATGATAATTTCAGAGTCTATCATTACGCGGTTTTCTTCTTGTCCATTTGAACTTTTTACTACAACTTTCTTCAGAATTTCAAACGAATATTCTTTACCTGTATAACAAGGATGCGATTCATCTAAAAAAATACATTTCACGCGATTGCCTTCCACTGTAATCTTGTCACAATGTATGCTTGATGTATAAGCTCCAGTATCTGTTTTTGCCTCAATTTTTTCAAGGTCAAATGCAGGTAATGAAACGAATTCCCGTCGCCCAATTATATGTTTAATTTTCTGTTCCACTTAATTTGAATGGGCAGCGAAAGTAGAAAAAAAAACATACCACCAAAACTGTTCTTTATTATCATTACATCAAGGAAGATGCTTTTTAGCATAAAACTTTGATTAGTAGGCTTTTATGGTGTTTAAGATTTTAGAAACTTTTTACTTAAATATTGATCGTTTACGTAATTTAGACGCAGGAAATAGAATCCTCGCTCTAGAAATTCGATCGGAATTTCAATTTCATCACTGCTTCCATTAAAAAGAAATTCGTTCGTTACAGAGCCGTCTGTTTTTAGTATTTGAATCGATCGAATTAAATGATTCGACTCAGAAGAAATCTTCACAAAATCATCAACTGGATTAGGGTAAAGCATAACCGTAGGAAGTAGGTCTATTTCATTCAATGAAACTTCGAAATTACAACCACTGCCAATCTCTATGGTGCCATTGACTTTAAAACAACTTAATCCATAGCCACAATCTAACAATTGATCCATTTGTTCCAACAAACCTGTATTTGCACCGATGCCTTCGATCATTTCATAGGCAACCATATCAGGTCCAGAAATATAAAACTTCTTGCGATTGGTTCCATTGATGATCACTGTGTCAACGCTATCTACAACAGATGTGGTTGACCATAAATTATTTGTTCGAGGTAGGGTGTCACCAACATTTAGGTTAAAATCATAAAGCAAGGTGTCCGTTGCTTCGATGGCATCGTATTCATATATTCTTAGGCTGTCTTGACGCAACAGTGTCACGAAATTGTAAAAAGTAAACTCAGGTGGGCACGGTTGACCTTGTCCCATAGGAAACGGAGTCATTTTTCCATGAATATAAACCTTGTGGTAGGTTATATTGTTTAGAACAGAGTCTCCATCCAAAAAGTAGACGAAATCCTTATTTTCAATACAACCTGTCCAGTTGCATGACGAACTTTGTAGCCACTCAGGATTGTCGGCAAAATAATCTGGCGTCTGAGCATTCAAGTAATTGAAAGCTAGGAATGTCAAAAGAGTTAGGTAGATGGTTTTCATAATAGCGATTTTTCTTGAGAACGAAAACTTATCCGAATACGTTGACCTAATTGTGGAATGTATTGAAAATAGAAATCAATTCATCGGGTGGAATGAGCCCGTTTTCATGTTTTTTCATGGTCTCAAGAACCTTATCCGTAGCTCGAGGCGCAAGCCCCATGCGAATTCCTATTTCTCGAATATGATCAATTTCTGTATCGGAAACACTTCTATCAACATTCATCATAAGTACCAATCGTTGAAATTGAACGATACGATCTAATTCATTTTTCGGTGGGGTAAATTCGATATAGTTATCGAAAAGGTTTCGAAATTGATCGTCACTAATATTCAATTGTTTTGCAATCGCATAAAGGAATTCAAATTCCGCTTGCCGCAATTCTTCGTCAGATTTTGCCAGTTTTATAAGCTCAGTCAATAGGCTTAAGCGTTCCTTTAAATCATCGTTCATCATTAAAAAATATTAAAGTTAATTTACAAATTTCGGACAAAGTAGCGGGCATATTGGGCGATTTCCAAGGATGAGACGATCCAAATGTATGCTGAGTGTTGGGTATTAAAACGGGATTTGTGTTGGTCCATTTCGAAAGAGAAACAGCTTCATTTGGTGAGACTGAAGTGTCTTCTGTACCATGCACGATCAGGCAAGGCTTTGTATTTCGCTCGCAATAGGTTTGAATGTTCAAGCGATCTCGGTTTTTTTCAAAGTCCAGATATTGATCAAAGTGTAATGGCAAATTTTGTTGTGTTCGTCTGTTTTTGACGTACCTGTATAAATTCTCTCGCCAATTTTCAAGCTCTTCTCCAATTGGAAAACGTTTTTCAATAGAAGAAATTCCAGCCCAAGAACACCACTTGACCACCGCATTGTGCTGAGATTGAAGCGCGGCAATTCCTCCGCCTCTTGAATGACCGATCAAATAAACTTCAGGTTGATCTCCCAATTCTTTGAAAACTTTTTCAAGAACTTGTTCAAAATCAAATAGCTCTTTAGAGTAGGTGTTTTTTGAGAAAGCTTCTTCATCTGGAAAATCAATCGGGTTTTCTACGGTACCACCGTTGTGACTAGCATTGTACTTTAGAAACCCATAAGAGTTATTAACAAAAAAATCTTGCACCAAAGGCCAACAGCCCCAATCTTTAAAACCCATATATCCGTGGATAAAAACGATTAAGCGTTGATTCCAGTTTTTCGGAATGGTTAAATCGAAAACACTTGCACGTCCCAAAGAACCTGAGTAAATGACGTTCTTAAAAGTCTGATTTTCGATAGTTGATTCTTCCACGCCCTGAAAATAGCGAATATTTTTGTTGGATAAATTCTCTGATTTTTAAGTCACATCAATTGTTGAGAAATCTTCGGCGTTCTAACGTATGAAATCTTTATCTTTGACGATAAGAAAGAAATGATTTGTTTAAACTACTATTTATCATATCGATCATCCTCCTTGGATCTTGTACAGACAGCACCGACTCGCAAGTTTCCGGCGGTGATTTCACTGTTCACTTCGACAACCCAAAAGACAAGCAAATTGCAGTCAAATTGGTAGAATTTTGGAAAAGCGAGCATTTAATCACTAGCAAAAAGCAGGATATTAAAATGGTTCGGACGAAATCAGGTTTCGACTTGTATTTAGTTTCCACTGTTCGAAAGCCAGGTGATCAACTTAGTTTTGAAGAATTGGAAGCTATTTCGATACTTAAGAAGCGATTAGAAAATCAAATTTTCCGAAAGGAAAGCGTGGAGATTATTATTTCCAACGAGAATTTTAAACCAATGTTTAAGCCTGATTTGTAGGTGTCCAGCAAGAGTGATATGGTATTTTTAGAACAGAACTTAAAAGGAATTTGCGACAAACACGGTTTGGACTACGCCGATTTCTTGGACGAATTGGATGTCGATCAAGCCAATGATCTTTCGATTTATGACTTAGAGGCAATCGCAGAGGAGTATGAACTGGATTTATCCGCACTTCTTTTCAAACATGTTTTTAAAACTTCAGGATTAAAAAGCACGCTCAATAAAATTAAATTACTCGTTCTGGATGTTGATGGCGTGATGACCGATGCAGGTCTATACTTCACAGAATCAGGAGATAGTATAAAGAAGTTCAACGCGAAAGACGGAATGGCCATTGCGCAATTAACGAAGAAAGATTTTCAAATAGCCATTATTTCGTCAGGATTCGCAGGTGAAGCCGTCCAAGCAAGGGCTAAAATGTTAGGAATACAACATTGCAGCGTAAATAAAGAGTCGAAATTAACTAGATTAGAAGGTGTTTGTAACTTAGTTGGTTGTGATTTCTCAGAAGTTGCGATGATAGGAGATGATATCAATGATCGAGAAGTAATGGAAAGGATCGGTTTTTCAGCATGTCCTGCCGATGCAGTTCAAGTCGTGAAAGACTCTGTCGATTTGGTGCTCACGAAGAATGGAGGAGCTGGCTGCATTCGGGAATTTGTTGATGAATATTTGTTAGAGGAAAGATTGAAATAAAGGACTATGAAGAATATTACTATTGGAATCATAAAAGAAGGGAAAGTTCCGCCAGACAAGCGGGTTCCGTTGACGCCGAAACAGTGTCGTGCACTTCTTGACACGTATTCCAATTTGGAAATTATTGTGCAACCCAGCCCAATTCGTGCATTCAAGGATGAAGAGTACTCGAAAGAAGGAATCAAACTTTCAGAAGATCTTTCGGGCTGCGACTTAATAATCGGCGTTAAAGAAGTGAATATTAAGGATTTAATTCCCAACAAGAAATTCATGTTCTTCTCGCATACGATCAAGAAACAACCTTACAATCGCGATCTTTTACAAGCTATCGTGGACAAAAAAATTCAATTGATTGACTATGAGGTATTAAAAGATACTTCTAACAAAAGAATCATTGGATTTGGTCGATACGCTGGGATTGTAGGCGCTTACAACGGGCTTTTGACTTTTGGGTTGAATCATAATTTGTATGAATTGAAACCCGCAAACCTTTGTAAAGACAGAAAAGAAGTGGAGGAGGAGTTGAAGAAAGTGAAACTTCCGTCCAATATGAAACTCATCCTAACAGGTTTTGGTCGTGTAGGACATGGAGCACGAGAAATTATTAGCCAATTGGATATTAAAGAGGTTTCGCCTGAAGAATTCGTATCTCAAGAATTTGAAAGCCCCGTTTTTACGCATTTGGAGGTAGAAGATTATTACGCACCGAAAGACGGTTCTGATTTCGTGAAATCGGATTTTTACAAGGATCCAGGATCTTATAAGTCAACCTTCTCAAGATTTTTATCGCAAGCAGATATGTACATCCCATGTCATTTCTGGAGCAACAAGGCTGATTTTATTATTACGCGTGAAGATCTAAAAGCGGAGGATGTTAGACTTTCCGTCGTAGCAGACATCTCGTGTGATATTGATTGTGCCATTGGATGTACCATTCGCTCGAGTAAAATCAGCGATCCAATTTATGGTTATAATCCAGAAACTGAAAAAGAAGACGATTTCAAAAAAGAGGGAGTGATTGCCGTGATGGCGGTTGATAATTTACCGTGTGAATTACCATTGGATGCCTCCGAAGATTTTGGGAGCGAATTGATGCGCGAAGTTATACCAGCTCTGCTTGGAGAAGACGAAGACAAAATCATTGAAAGAGCAAGTGAAACATCTTTGGAAGGTGGATTAACAAGATATTTCTCATATTTGGAAGGCTATTTAGCAGGAACCGAATAAGAAATTATGGAAAAGGGAAATAAAAAGATCATCAGGGGTTGGGTCATGTATGATTGGGCCAATTCAGTCTATAACTTGGTGATTTCTTCGGCAATTTTCCCCATCTTCTACGACAACATCACCACGAAGAAATACATTCGAGAACAAGTCGGAATTACAGACGAACAAATGCAAGCCATGCCAGAAGGGTATGACCTGTCTAAAGTTGCAGAACATGATTATGCCATCGATACACTAGGCATATCCCAAGCCCAGTTTGACGCTATTCCAGCTACATTTGATGCTCACAGTGCCACAGTTGAGTTTTTCGGTACGCATGTTTCCAACTCAGTCCTGATGTCGTACGTGCTTTCAGCGTCGTTTTTGGTGGTTTCTATTTTATCTCCAATGCTCTCTGGGGTTGCTGATTTTTCAGGCAATAAGAAGCGTTTCATGCAATTCTTCTGTTATCTCGGTGCTCTATCTTGTATTTCTCTTTACTGGTTTAGTCCAGATCATATTGAATTAGGGATGCTTTCATTATTCCTAGCGAGTATTGGCTTTTGGAACAGTTTGGTCTTCTACAACGCATATCTTCCCGAAATTGCCCACCCTAACGATCACGATAGAATTTCCGCAAGAGGCTTCTCAATGGGTTACTTCGGTAGTATGTTACTCCTGGTAATTTGTTTGGTCTGGATCCAGGTATTGGATTATCCTGTTTATTGGTGCTTTGTGTTTGTCGGACTTTGGTGGCTTGGCTTTAGTCAAATTACTTATCGCGTTCTTCCGAACAATGTATATCAAAGAAAACCAGAAAAAGGCGTACTCGGAAAAGGTTTCATCGAATTGAAAAAGGTATTTCAGCAATTCAAGAAAATCAAACGATTGAAACGATTTTTGTTGGCATTTTTCTTCTACAACACAGGCGTACAAACCGTAATGCTAATGGCTGTTCTTTTCGCAAAGAAAGAGGTGTATTGGGGGGATTCAGGTGGTGATTCAGGTCTCATTATTGCGATTTTGTTGATTCAAATCCTTGGAGCAGTTGGCGCGTTCGTTATGTCACGGCTATCAAGTGTGATAGGAAATATCAGAACTTTGGGAATTTCTGTTTTTATCTGGATTGGAGTTTGTGTGGCGGCTTATGTCGTAAAAACGCCGTTTCAGTTCTATTTCCTCGCCTCAACAGTTGGATTGGTAATGGGAGGCGTTCAAGCACTTTCGCGATCAACCTATTCAAAATTCTTGCCTGAGACAGAAGATCACGCAAGCTATTTCTCATTTTATGATGTGACCGAGAAGATTGGAATCGTACTGGGAACGTTTGCTTTCGGACTTTTTGAAATGCTCACAGGATCTATTCGATCTTCGGTGATTTCTGTCGCAATCTTCTTTATTGTGGGACTTATATTGCTTTTCTTCGTTCCGAAAATGCAAGCACCAAAAAATGGTTCTGAAGACAATTCTGTAGACGCTCCTGACGGGGAACTAGTTGAAGCTTAGTAAGAAAGATTCATTAAAACGCTTGGGATATTCGATAAGAAATGCTAGCTTAAGGTTTGAACCATTATCAATAATAGGATGTCAGAACCAACAGACGAAGCAAAGACCAGAGCAATCATTGCGCATATCACAATCATCGGATGGATTATCGCGCTAGTGATGAATAACGACAAGAAAGACGAGTTTGCAAGTTTTTATATTCGTCAAACCTTGGGGATTGTCGCGATTTCACTTGGAGTCATGATTATAAATTCACTATTGCTTTTTTACGTGTCGTTTTTGGGAGTGTTGCTGTACTTGGGAGTATTGGCGATCCTGATCGTAAGTTTAATTTCCGCCATCAATGGAGAAAAGAAAGAGCTGCCTATTGTTGGAGCCTATTTTCAGCAATGGTTTAAGTCACTTTAGTTAGTGCTTCATACAACAATCCCTGAATTTCTGTCCGCTACCACATGGGCAAAGATCGAAATGACGTACAGGTTTTGCTTTTTCAACGAGCTTTCGGTCCGTAAATTTCTGGGCGAAAATCATTTCCAAAAACTGAAACAACTCCGGATGTTGCTTTTCCAATAATTCTGGACGTTCAAAAAAGTATTCAGAGATTACAGCAGTGAATTCAGCTCTATTAGTAGCGCCGTATTTGTCAATGTCGCTCTTGCCATCAATGATTTCCTGAATTTTACGATCAATCAAGTGGATCCACGGTATGACATGTTCTCTGGTGGATAAAATTTTCAGGATTCCGTCAATTTCACCGTCTGCCTTGTCAATCAGGTGCACAAATTCATGGATGGCCGTATTTTTTTTGTCTTCCTCATTCGAAAAGCCAAGATGCAGTGCCTTTCTTGAAAGTATCATTTTCCCTTCCATGTAGCCAAAACCAACCATTCCGAGAATAGCTTTGTCCTCAACCAATTCTCCAATATTGTGTTCAAAATCAAAGTGAGCAGGGTAGAGTAGAACTTCGTCTAAATTATGATAACTCCAATTCGGGAATGAAAATAATGGAATGATGGCGCTCGCTCCGATCAATAATTGATCTTCAATTTCAACGTCTGTTTGAATACCCGTGATGCGCGTAGTATTTAAAAATTCCAGTACACGCGTTTCGAATTGAACCTTTTCTGATGGGTTCAGAGACCGATATAATTGAACTTTTTCCGAAAGAAAGTCTTTCCATGGCTGTTCGAAGCTTTTCGAAAACTCAGAGTATTCGTTTCCGAAGATAGAACTCCACCAACTCATAGGACTGAAAGGTTTAAACTACTTTTTATAGAAAGGTAATTTCACCACTTTCGCTTTTAAGGGTTTGTTTCTTACTTCGATAAAAATTTCGGAGTCCACTGCCGTATGGTCTAGAGTTACGTAACCCAAGCCAATGGCAATTTTCATTGATGGAGACATGGTTCCCGAAGTCACCTTTCCAATTTCTTTTCCCTCAGCATCTAGAATTTTATAGTCGTGACGAGGAATTCCACGGTCGATCATTTCGAAAGCAACCAATTTGCGTTCTACGCCTGATTCCTTTTGTTTCGCAAGGAAATCTTTATCTATAAATTCAGCGTCTTTTCCGAGTTTGGTGATCCATGCCAATCCTGCTTCCAAGGGAGAAGTTGTATCATCAATATCATTTCCGTAAAGACAGAACCCCATTTCGAGTCTCAATGTGTCTCTGGCTGCTAGTCCAATTGGCTTAATTCCATAATCAGCCCCAGCTTCAAAAACTTTATTCCAAACTTGTTCTGCTTGATCGTTTTTGCAATAGATTTCAAATCCACCACTGCCAGTATAACCTGTTGCTGAAATGATTACGTGGTCAATCCCTGCGAAATCGGCTACTTCGAAATGATAATATTTGATAGTAGACAAATCAACTGAGGTTAATGATTGCATCGCTTCAATCGCTTTTGGGCCTTGAATGGCGAGCAAAGAGTAATCGTCAGAAATATTGCGCATTTCCGCATCGAAAGTGTTGTGAGAGTTAATCCAGTCCCAATCTTTATCAATATTTGAGGCATTTACAACTAGTAGGTACTGTTCTTCCTTCATGCGATAGATGATCAAATCATCAATAATACCTCCTTTTCCGTTTGGCATACAGCTGTATTGAGCACGACCAATCTCCATCACTGATGCGTCATTGGTGGTTACTTTCTGAATAAGATTTAAAGCTTCAGGACCTGTCACAAGGAATTCCCCCATGTGCGAAACGTCAAACACACCAACACCCTCACGAACAGTCTCATGCTCTGCATTGATACCTTCGTATTGAACAGGCATGTTGTACCCGGCGAAAGGAACCATTTTTGCTCCTAATTCTTCATGTTTTTGTGTTAAAGCTGTATTTCTCATTGTTGTAATTTCTATAATGTTGTGACAAAATTAAAATTATTGCCATTGCTGAAGAATGTTGCGTTAAAAATTGTTTTCATTTCATCAGGTCTGAAAGTTGTTTCCCAACGAGAGAACCTATGGCAACTCCCATTCCACCGAGTCTAACGCCACAATAGATATTTGGTCTCAATTCTTTGATTATTGGTTTTTTGGTTGCTCCAACTCCCATGACGCCTGCCCAGGAATGCTCGATTTCATAATCTGTTTCGGGAAGGATCACTGTTTTTAGAAGTGATTGCAGTTTCTTTTGAATTTGTTCAGAAGTCTCCAATTCAGTAGTCGTCTCTCCAGTAAAATCCAAGTTTCTGCCTCCTCCGAAAAGAATGCGGTCGTCTATATTTCTGAAATAATAGTACCCCATTTGATAATGAAATGTCCCTTTTACTTTTAGGTTTTTTATTGGTTGAGTGATTAAAACTTGGGCACGTGCAGGTGATATGTCATCTTCATTCAAAAATTGTCGGGCAAATCCGTTCGTACAAATCGCAACTTTCGCGGATTGAATTTCACTAATAGATGTTCGTAGCGTACATCCGACTTGGGTCGAATCGATATTTGTGACATCCACACCGAAAAGCACATTAATTCCTGCAGCTATTACTTTTTGATAATAAGCGGCATTCATTTTTGAAGTGTCAATTTGCCCTTCAAGTCGATTCTTGAATCCACCGAGAATTCCTGCAAAACCAAATTTTTCTGAAGTATTTGAATCCCAACTGTAGACTTCGTCTTCACCTGAAATTTGCTTTAGTTTTTCGTTCAGTTCAGGGATGATTTTTTGAATTTCATGGACTGTTTCACTTTCCGAATGCTGAATTAAATCCCAAGAACCATTCACCTCAAGATGAAGGGCGTCCTTCCCAACAATCTCTTCCAAATATTTCAGTCCTTCAATGCGTTGTGCCACTGTTTCCCAAACAATTTCAGAGTCAAACTTTTGAAGATCGTCATAGAGTTCGGTTGGACTTCCAAAACAAGCAAATCCAGCATTTTTTGAACTGGCTCCAGCAGGTAAAATTCCGCGCTCTAAAACGAGTATTTTTGCGTCAGGAAATTCATGTTTGAAGTGAAGTGCCGTGCTGAAACCAACGATTCCCGCACCGATAACAATTAGATCGCAATCCGTAAAAAAGTGTTTGCGCTCCCAATAACTGAATTTTGCTGAGTTTAGCATGTTATTTGTACCCCTTTTTAGGAACTATTTTCGCATATTTGTTAAATAATTCATTCAAATTTAAACCAATTCTGTAACTGGTTGTACAGACTTACGTTTAAATGTAGAAGACATGAGGAAATTTATACTGATTCTGTTGCTTTTTGCTTCCGCTACTGGGTGGTCGCAAGATTTGCCTTTTCTGTTCAAGGGAAGGATTTCTAATTCCGATAACGGAGGATATGAAGGCGATGTCAGTATTACCGTTGTTCAAAATGGATCAAATGTGCTCACAACGCAGACGGCATCGAATGGTAAGTATTCTTTAAGTGGACCGATCAATTATACGCAAGCTTTCGATATTGTCTTTTCCAAATCAGGTTTGGTGACTAAAAAGGTTCATTTTGACTTTTCTAAAGTAAATGTTGAGGATATTCCTCCCGGTGAATTTAGACCTGTTGAGAGTTTGGATTTGGACTTGTTTCAAGAACGAGAAAATATCGACTTCTCTTTCTTAGATACGGAGCCAGTAGCCAGCTTTGATTGGGACACTCGAGGAATGAGACCGCGACTAGACAGTGGGTTGGCTTCATCCATGAAAACTAAAATCGCGAATTTATTAGCGGCTGAGGAACAGAAAGCGTTAGAGAATGAAAAGAATTATCAGGATGCAATAACGGCTGCGGACGCTGCTTTTGAATCTGAAAATTACGAAGCTTCACTTGCTAAATATGAGGAAGCATTAGGGTATAAGCCAACAGAAAAGTATCCATCCGATCGAATTGTTGAATTAGACGCTTTAATTGCCGCTAAGAAGGATAAAGAGTTGGAAGAGCAACAAGCACAGGGAGAATATGATAATCTAATTTCCTCTGCGGATAATTTACGTGATCAAAACAAATTGGAAGAAGCAGTAACTAATTACAAAAAAGCTTCACAAACCAAGCCTTCAGAGCAGTACCCTAAAGATCAAATCACGGAATTAGAAACGAGAATTGCTCAAATTAAAAAGGAAAAAGAGTCTCAGGCTGCTTATGATGCTGCTATTCAGAAAGCAGACATGTTCTTCAAGCAGAATAGTATTAAAGCCGCTCGAGATAAGTATCAAGAAGCTACAGATTTGAAACCTTCGGAGCAGTATCCTAAAGATCGTCTTGCCGAGATTGAAGGTAAGATGAAGGAAGTAGAAGCGTTGGCTGAAAAGAAGCAAAAATATGATGATGCCATTGCTGCCGCTGATGCTGCTTTTAATGAAGAGAACTACGAAAAAGCGAAATTGAGCTATGAGGAAGCTTTAACTTACGAGCCTTCTTCTTCATTTGCGAAAAGTCGCTTGGCTATTTGTGATGAAAAACTTGCAGGGAAACTTGCGGAAATCGAGAAGCAGAAAACGATCAAAAAACTTTTGGAAGAAGGTCAAGTCGCATTGGATGCTAAATCTTTCGATGATGCCATTGCAAAATTTGATGAAGTTCTCAGTTTGGAAGAAGAAAATGTAATCGCTGTCGAGAAAAAAGCTTTGGCAATACAATTGAAAGAAGAGTTCGCGAAGCAGGCGGAAGCGGAGAAACAATTCAACGACCTCGTTAAGCAAGGTGATGATGCCGTTGGTACTGAGGATTTCGCGAGTGGAATTTCAAAGTATGAAGAAGCGTTGACCTTAAAAAATGATACGGAAGTCGAAACGAAATTAACGGATGCCAAAGCAAAACTAAAGGCAAAAGAGGATTTAGAAGCGCAAGGTCAAGAATTTCAGAAATTGATTGAAGAGGGAACGAAATTATTGGGTGAAGACAAATTGAATGAAGCAAAAGCTAAGTTTGAAGCGGCCCAAACAATAGACGCGAACAGTGAAATCCCTCCGACCAAGATAAAAGAGATTGATGATTTGCTGGCTGAACGCGAAGCAGCAGAGAGAAAAGAAGAGAATTACAACAAAGCGATTGCTGAGGCGGATCAACTCTTTGATACTGAGAAGTGGAGTGATGCAAAAGCGAAATATGAAGTAGCTGTTCCATTTGCAGAGGATCCCGCGTATGCCAACGGTCGAATCGAAGAATCGAAATCGAAAATTGCAGAGAATGCGAGTTTAGCTGAAAAGAAAGCCAACTATGATGCAGCGATAACAGCCGCAGATGCTGCATTCGGTGCAGAGAAATGGGAGGAATCGAAGTTAAAGTACAAGGAAGCTCTTGATTTTGCATCAGATCCTGCTTACGCGAACGGAAGAATTGATGAAATCGATGCGAAGCTAGCGGATTTGGAGTCGTCTGCTGAAGAGAAGGTAAAATATGAAGCGGCTATTGCTGCAGCAGATAAAGCGTTCTCTGAAGAAAATTGGATAGCCTCTAAATCAAAATATGAAGAAGCTAAAGGCTTTACAAATGATATTTCTTATTCAGATCAAAAGATTGCAGAAATCGATGAAATCTTAGCGAATGAAAAAGCTTTAGAACAAAAGAAAGCGGAGATAACGGCGAAACTTGCAGAGGGACAGCAGTTGTATGCAGCCTCGAAATTGGAAGATGCCAAAGCCAAGTATGAAGAGGTGCTTGCTATTGATTCGAAAAACGAAACAGCAAAGACGCAGCTAGACAAAATTAATGCTGATATCGCGGCACTGCAAAGTGAAGAGCAGAAAGAAGAGGCTTTCAACAAATTGAAAGAAGAAGGTTTTGTTTTGGCAGATAATAAAGAGTACGAGAAGGCTCAAAACAAACTAAAAGAAGCACTTAATCTTAAATCTGATGCAGAGATTGAGTCGAAAATTGATGAAATTGTAGCCTTGCAAAAAGAAGAGTCACAGCAAGAGGAAATTGCTAGTTTGATTCTCGACGGTGAAGCCCTTTTCAATGCGAATAAATTCGACGAGGCGAAGAATAAATATCAGGAAGTTTTAGCGATTGATAGCGAAAATAAGGAGGCAAAAACTGGACTTGAAAAGTCGAATAAGGCAATCGAAGAATTGGCAGCACAGAACTCCGAATTGGAACAGTTTAACAAATTGAAAGCAGACGGATTGGCATTCGCTGATGACAAAAAATACGAGGAGGCAAAGACAAAACTCAACAAAGCCTTGGAAATTCAAGAAGACTCTGAAATCACAGCAGCCCTCGAAGCGATTCGACAAGCTGAACTGGCAGAACAGGAGATGGCTTCAGAAGATGAAGAGTATAACGCTTTTATCACGGAAGGAGATAATTTGTTTAGTGCAGGGTCTTTCGACGACGCCATAACGAAGTACAAAGAAGCTAAAGGTGTGAAGCCTTCATCCAAAGAACCAGACGATAAAATTGCGGCCGTCAAAAAGAAAAGAGAAGATTTGGTTGCGCAAGAAAAGATCGATAAACAATATCAAGCGCTGATTGATAAAGGCGACGAACTGGTCGAGAAGGAAGAATATATCGATGCAATTCAATCTTACAATCAAGCGTTGGCGCTTAAGCCGGGCGAGCAATTACCTGTTGATAAAGCGAATGCTGCAGAAGAATTGGCTAAAAACAGCAAAACAGACGTCGATAAGGCGGTGGATAAAAATTTGAGAATCGCCCAAGAGAAAATTGAAGGGGGTGATTATGATCGCGCTGAGCAAATTTTGACTTCTACTGAGAATTTGGGGCCTGGCCCCGAGCGCATCGCGGAGATTGAAGAGCTTCGTCAAACGATCACAGCATATAAAAAACGAGATTCAGACTACGAGAAATTTATCGAAGAAGGACAACAGGCTTTAGCGAATGAGAAGTATGAAAAAGCACTTCAAGCGTATCAAGGCGCAAACAAACTAAAGTCAAATGAGCAATTGCCGAAAGACAAAATAGAAGAAATAGACGCAATTCTTGCAACTGCTGCGTCTTCTGAACAACGAGAAAAGTTGTATAAAGAATACATGGACAAAGGTGCGAATCATCAGACCAATCAAGATTATGAATTGGCGTTGAGTGATTACCAAAATGCACTAGAAGCAAAGAAAGGCGATCTTGCAGCTGAGAATAAGATTAAGGAAGTTCAGCAAATATTGGACGATTTAGCGAATGAGAGCGAAGCTGATCAAAAATTAAAAAACAAATTTAACACGATCATCGGCGATGCAAATGCATTGTTCAATTCAGAATCGTATTTACCGGCCAAGGCAAAATATGAAGAAGCATTAGCACTAATTCCAACAGACGAATATGCAAAATCTCGTGTGGAAGAATGTATCAAACGTGAGAAAGATCTTTCGGAAAAATACGAAGAAGAGCAGTACAGAAAAATAATTGCGGCAGCGGATAAAAATTTCGAAAAGGAGGAGTATGCAAAGGCAAAGGAGCGATACACCAACGCTGTGGATTTTAGATCGAATGATCCTTATCCGAAGAAGAAATTGGCAGAGATTGAGGCTATTTTGAATCCAACTAGCGTTGCTTCTATGAAACTAGAAGATCCAGGTGTTCCAATTGAAGGGTCCATTATTGATGGTATGGCTTTACTTTCAAAAGCACAGCAGGAAAGAGACGCTTTGCAGAAACAGAAGCTACAAAGTAAGATGGATAAAGCCGATCAGGAAGTTGCTGAGATAAGTGATCAAAAAACTTTGGATCGAGAATCTGCCCGTCAAGAAATCGTTGAGGTATATGAAGGAATAAATGAATATGCCATTGAAGCTGATATGAAGCAAGGAATAAACTCAGAGATTCTTCGTAAAACTGAGAAAGAAATTGAAGAGGCAAATCAGCGTGACAGAGTAATGGATTATAATATGAATGTTGGGGATCAGGTTCAGTTAAATTCAATCAATGAAAGTATTCAATTAAATTACGGTGATCGCAATGAGGTGCATATGGACAATGCTGAAACTATGGATTCTTATGAAAAAGCCTTGTCTGAAGCATTTGCGGCACAATCTAGCAGTGACTATGGAAGCAGTATAGCGAGCGATCAAAAATTGACTAACGCTAAAAAAACGATTCAAGGCGAAATGATTGATGATTTTGAAGAGCGAGACTTGGTGCGTAGAAAAGTTCAAAATGTAGAACAAAGTGTAGCTAAGGCGAATACAGAATTAGATCGTGCTGATTATGAGGTTAACCACGCTTCGAAAGATGTGATTGATAAAGTATACTTAGGTGTCGACAATAAAAATCTTGAAGATGCTAAGCAGGCAGGTGATAATAGTGAATCACTCGTAAAAATTCAAGATAATATATATACGACGTCGGATGATCTCGGTTCTTCAGAAAAAGACGATAATTACAACGCCGAAGCTGCTATCAACAATGTGGTGATCAACTACCAAACAAAAGCGGAAGAAGAAGCAGCGGCTATCGCTAAGAATGGAGAGGAATTGGAATTAATCGCAACGAAAATTTTCAATAAAGGCATACAAATGAATCAGGAAGAAACAGAGTTTGCGTATGCAGCGGATCGCCAAATGAAGGGCTATCAGGAAAAAACAACTTCGGATCAATCTGGAATGGATGATAATCGTAAGGAGGCAGTTGAGATTTTGAAACAAGGAAATAAGGAACTTGCGAAGGCAACAGAAGGAGACACTGAAAAGAGCCAAGAGAAGTCACTCAATAACAAACGTATTATTGATAATGAAACAGATTTGAATAGTGAAGTAGAGGAAAAAGCTCAAGAAGCTTTGGCAATAAATGTTGCTGGCGTTGAGACTTTAGATAAAAAAGCAAGAGCGGAATATTCGAACGAAATACTAAGTGATGAGGAAGAGCGTCAAGGAGCTCAGAAAGGTATTTCCAATGTTTACGAGTCCAACGATCAAAACGGAAATCAAAGCACAGACAAACAAAAAGAGAACAGTACAAAACTCGACAATTCGAAACGCGTTATTACAGCTGAAACTGGGGATCTTGAGAATTCAAACGAAAACAAGATTTATGATGCTGCAAATAAGATTCACAACATTGTTGATAGTCCAGAAAAGAAGGCCGTGATTGCCAACTCACTCGGAGAAGAATACCCTGAAGGTGTAACAGAAGAATCTTTTGCTCAAAATGACCAAAATGGTATCATGAAAGCAATTATTACACGCCGAGTTGTTGTGATTGACGGGCATGCAGATGTCTACCAAAGAACGCAGCAAATGGGCAGTGTCACCTACTCAAAAAATGGAAAACCGATAACTGAACATGATTGGAACTCTCAAACACAAGGGCCTCATTTGGTGCGTCATACTAAGTAGCTTTCTAGTATCCTGCATCTCCGAGGATAAAAAGGAGGCTAAAAAAGAAAAATGGCACGAAGTCACAGGAGAGACGCAAGGGACTACCTATAAAATAGCTTTAGACGATATCGATCGTAAGATTTCAAAAAAAGCAATTGATTCGATTCTTTGTAATTTCGATCTTTCCTTATCTACATATATTGATAATTCTGTTGTTTCGGTGATTAATGCGTCTCAAGACTCTATTCATGTTTTGGATTCTTCAAGATATTTCGCGAAATGTTACATCATGAGTCGGAAAATTTATGAATTGACAAATGGTGCTTTTGATCCATCCGTTTACCCACTCGTTAAGGCTTGGGGATTTTATGGTGATGAATTATGGGTGCAATCAGATGCGGATGTCAGCGAAATTTTGAAGTCCGTTGGTTTTGAAGATCGAAAGCATCACGAATTGAACCCTATCAATTTATTCGAATTGGAATTCCTCAAATTCAATCAGAATTTTAAATTAGATTTTAATGCCATCGCACAAGGTTTGTCTGTTGACGTGCTCGCTGACTATCTCGAGGAACACGGAATAAAGAATTATTTCGTTGAAATTGGCGGAGAAATTCGAGTAAAAGGAAAAAATACGAAAAATGGACTCTGGAGAATCGGTGTGGATTCACCCAATCAAGAGGAAGGAATGCGAGTTATAGAAAACATCGTTCATATCTCTGATAAAGCGGTCGCAACTAGCGGAAATTATCGGAAATTCTATGTGAAAGACGGAGTCAAATATGCGCATACCATCAATCCAAAAACAGGTAAGCCTGTTCAACATTCTTTGTTAAGTGCTACTGTTATTGCGAACAATTGCGCTGAAGCAGACGCGTATGCCACAGCATTTATGGTGATGGGCGTAGAGAAATCAATGCAGTTTATTACAGAGCATCCGGAATTAGGTTTGGAGATATATTTGCTTCACGACGAAGGAAACGGTAAACTACAGCGTTCCATGTCTCCAGGTTTTAAAACCTATTTGAAATAGGTTTTCCGCAGTTGGCTGTGTGAAAGTATCGCCGTTCGTGCCTTTTCGGTGCAACATTCTTTCTACTTTCATACAAACGCTAAGAATGAATCAACAGAAGCTTTTACGTGCTCTCTTTGCAATCGCCTTGTTCACAATCGGATTATTGATTTGTAATTATTACTGGTCAAATGAGTCTTTGGATGCGATCAGAAGATTACCCATGTATATCATGTTCTATGCCTTGGGCTACGTGATTTTGCAAATAATCCGACGTATCCTTTTCAAGGAGAATGATTGGTGGGATTGGCTCTACTACATTGGACTGGCCGTTATGATGATTCCCACGTTTTTTGCCTCAGAGAGCAATCTTTCAGTATTAAATTTTCTTGCCGATTTCGGAACAATATTTTTAGTAATTCCTGTCTTTTTTGACGGAAGAAAACTTATCAATTCATCCAAATGAAAGTTCATTTTATAGCCATTGGTGGAAGCGCCATGCACAATCTTGCTATTGCATTAAGCCGAAAAGGCATCGAAGTAACTGGTTCTGACGATGAGATTTTTGAACCTTCGAAATCTAGGTTGAAAAAGCAAGGGATTCTTCCAGGTGAGATCGGTTGGAATAAAGATCGGATTACGGATGATTTAGATGCTGTAATCCTGGGTATGCATGCACGTGGGAACAACCCGGAGTTGACGGCAGCAAAGGAAAAGAATATCCCCGTTTTTTCATATCCCGAGTATTTATACGAACAAAGTAAAAATAAAACGCGCGTTGTTATTGGTGGTTCACACGGAAAAACAACGATTACCTCTATGCTACTCCACGTGATTAATGCACTTGGAATGAATGTAGATTATATGGTTGGTGCTCAGCTAGAAGGATACGATTGTATGGTTAAGGTTACCGAGGATGCTTCCATCATGATACTAGAAGGGGATGAGTACCTCAGTTCGCCAATTGACCGTCGACCTAAATTTCACTTGTATAAGCCTGATATAGCTATATTGAGTGGGATTGCCTGGGACCACATCAATGTTTTTCCAACATTTGAGAATTATCTAAAGCAGTTCGACCTGTTTTGTGATTTAATTCAACCGAACGGAACACTGGTGTACAACACAGAAGATCCTGAGGTGGAAAAGTTAGGACGCAAGTATTCTCAGAAAATCAACACGATTCCGTATCAAACACCGAACTATTCGATAGAAGAATCAGGAACAATAGTGACGTTTGAAGGCGATCATTTTCCTATGAAGATTTTTGGAGCGCACAACCTCCAGAACTTGATAGGAGCGATGCGGCTTGGGAATGCTATCGGAATTGAATCTAAGGATTTTCTAACTGCCATGCATTCGTTCACTGGAGCTGGCAAGCGCCTTCAAAAGGTAGTTGAGTTCGGTACATTTACAATGTATAAAGATTTTGCCCACTCTCCGTCCAAATTGAAAGCAACGACAAGTGCCGTTAAGGAACAGTTCCCAGACCGAAAAGTTGTGGCCTGTATGGAGTTGCATACTTTTTCTTCATTAAAAAAGGAGTTTTTGCCGCAATATGAAAAAGCGATGCAGGCGGCTGACGAGGCTGTTGTTTATTACAGTCCTGAGGTTGTAGCGCACAAAAAGCTCGAACCAATTTCAAAGGAACTCGTTTCAGATGGCTTTGGAGGCGAGGTAATTGTCCTCAACGAAACCAAAGAAGTCTTGGATTTGATTCAGCGACACGACTGGAATAATGCAGTGCTTTTAATGATGTCTTCTGGTAATTTTGATGGGATCGACTATGACGCACTTGGAAATCAAATTACTCAACAATTATAGGTTTAAACATGTTCAAGCGAACAAATACCGCGATTCAAAATAATACAGATCATAGAAAGATTGTTTTGCTTTTTATGATCGGGTTTGCGCTGCGATGTATTTGCTTGCCTTTTGCTCAAGTTGTTGATGCTGATGCTGTTTCGCGAGTTTTTATGGCGCAAGAGTGGTGGGGTAATCCAGCCTTCATTATTGAGGGAGTTTGGCCACCATTTCATCAATATTTATACGGAATTTTAATTGGCATTTCAGGAGATAGAGCCTATGTTCCAATAATTTTCACGATGGTTCTCTCTGCATTGCTTTCATGGCCTGTCTATTCGATTGTAAAAAGAGAGATTAGTGAAAAAGGAGCATTTTGGACTGCTTTGGCAATTTCCTTATCTCCTGTTCTTTTTCGAAACTCTTTTCACACACTTTCAGGAACGGTTTTCCTTCTCGCTATTGCTTTTGGATGGAATTCTTTCAGCAAAGCCCTGAAAGATAATTCTACGAAGCACGCAATTTATACTGGTATTTGGTTCACTTTAGCAGCTGGTTTTCGTTACGAAGGATGGTTGCTAATAGCATTATTTACTGGGATTGGAGTTATCTCCAAGCAATGGAAGCTCGTGTCAGTATATTGGCTTACCGCAATGATTTTTCCCATATTTTGGATGCTCGGAAATTACAGTGTGCATAATGATTTTTTCTTCGGCCTTTCCGGAGCGTACGAGTGGAATATTATCCTTGAAGGTGTAAATGATTTGGTTCCTCGAGATGTAGAATTGTTGCGTTTACTTTTCTTTCCTTCGTCGTGGTTTTTCCTTTTCTCTCCGTTATTATTAATCGCTCTATCTATCGCCTTATATCGAAGGTGGAAATCAAAAGAATGGCGCTGGAGCTCTTTGCGCTGGGGTCTGATTTTTTTCGTTTTTATGCTGGTTTTTATCTATAAGAGCTTTGAAGGAACATTATTGACGCAACATAGATTTACTGGAACTTTACTTTTATTCTCCATCCCATTCGTTGGACTTATTTGGGAAGTTGAAAGGGCAAAGTGGCTTCGTTTAATCGCTAAGATTTTAATTTTGTCTATGGTTCCTCTTTCTTATGTTTGGATGCGAATCCCTTACGAGAGTGTCGTTAAAAGTGGAACCTCAACTTACTATGCGCTAGAGAATTTTCGTAAAATTTCCTACTCCAGTTTGCCGGCAGTGCCAAGATTAACAAGGAAGAATTTGGGTGAAGTAAAAAAGAATTTAAACCAGCACCTCAATTCTGACGATGGTCTAGTTTTGGATTTCATTTCATGGGAAACAACTTATAATATTGCGCTTCACTCGAACGTTTCGAGAGAAAATATGTTCATTTTTAATGGCGCGAAAAACGCTGAGAATTACTTCGGTTTATTGGAGCCAATTTTCATTAGTCACAATAGTGGTTGTCTTCTCATTAGAAAAAATGGCGGACTTAATAAAATGGTCAAGATTGAAAACAACCAACTTACACTAAGAAATGCATCGGAAATCCTAATGGATGTCGAACTTATTGGTTCTTATGACGACTTCTGTATTTATTATTATCGTATGGTTAGAACTGAAAAGCCAAGTTAAATTTGGGTTGAAGAAAACATTTAATTCTTCTTTAAACCTAGATTAAACTCCTTCAACAAAAGTTTTCAAGTCCTACGGAAATAAAAGTTATTAGCTCCTTAGGGCATGTCAATTTAGAAAGGAAACAGCAGAAAAACAATTAACTCTCATTTCTGTAAATGACTTTGCTCATCTTTTAAATGTTAAATTCTCAAGATCTTTGAAGAAACAAATTAATTCAAATTCATGGGACATTCTGTAGAAGTAAATCAAGGAGAAATTATTGTAGCATTTGATGCGCCTACATCGGGTAAGTTAAGTTTTAAGGACTTGGGAATCACAAAAGATCAATTGGTATTGGAAGGAGGTTTTCTTCGTTTGGTATTTAATTTATCTGGGATTAATGAACCGCACTACTATCAAATGCCAACCATAGAGGTAGCTTACGATGAAAATTGCGCTGAAACGCATTGGCAGTGTGAATTTAATCAGGAAACTATTTTAGATACCATGGATCACCACGGACACACGACGGTTTTGCTTTTGAATCGTAAAAAGCTAGAGGAACTTGAACATCGTCATGAGAATACATTGATTGTTCACGCGGAATTCCCAGAGATTGTTCATTTGAATCCTGAAAAATCATACATCAATTTCTTCAACTAAAAGAAAAGGTTGAAACAAAGTTAAAAACGAATTTCCAAAGTTGGGAATTCGTTTTTTTATGGGATTAGCTACGTTCGAGTTTCGCTTGAGTATCTTAAACTCTAAAACTTTCGGGTTTGAACCACAGCAAATCTTTCCTTAAGTCGTAAGAACCATTTTTCGTAAAACTCGAAACTGATGATGGAAATTAATATCACGGCGCCGATATAAACCAAAGCGAACACAATTGGCGAGTACAGATTGTTATTCAGAAGAATCTCCTTAATAACAATGATGACCATGATGTTGTGAAACATGTAAATTCCATAGGATATTTTACCCAAGTAGAGAAATGGTCGCTTCAATCGATTGGATTTTCCGTATTTCGGATTGAAAAGGTAGTCGAGAATTATGGCACCGAATGCGGCAAGATAGAGGTACTTTTTGAAAATTACGAGCCAAAGGTTGCTCCAGTCGTTATAATCGATTACGGCAAAACTCGCTAGGAGCCCTAGAAGTAATGCGCTACTCAATCCAACTGGAAGTGCAAATTGAAAAGGCTTTTTAAAGTAAGTAAAAGCGATAAGTCCCCCAATCAGTAGCGTATCCATTCGGCACAGTGTGTTGAGGTATAGATTGAGATATTGTTTGTCTGACTCGTAGTAAAAATAAATTCTGGAAGCAATACTCACTGCGATAAGGGCGATCATGATGTAAGGGAGGCGCACACGTTTAACCAATGCCATGATTGGCGGCCACACAAGGTAATACTGTTCTTCAAGAGCAATAGACCAATAGTGGGCAAACGGGAATTGCCACTGCATCGAATGAATCACCTCAAAGTTGGCGTAAAAGAACGTTAGCGACCAATAGTCTGGGTCACCGTATTTCATCCAGCTCGTAATAAATGGACCGAGTGCGACAAGCAGGAAATAAAGCGGCCAGATTCGGAGCGAGCGCCTTACAAAAAACTTCCAAAACGAGATTTTCCCGTGCTTTTCTTTTTCTACCAGAAGGATGTATGTAATCAGAAATCCACTAATAAAAAAGAAGATTTCAACTCCAATCCCTAGGTTGTTGAAAAAGCGATCAAAGTATTCGAATTTTGGGCCAAAAAACGCATTTAGATCTTCTACGTTGTAACGAAATCGCACAAAGTAATCTTTCCATGCATCGAAGCCATGCGCAAACACTACGCTTATCGCAGCAACGAAGCGAACTACATCAAGATTTTTGAAATAAATTCTATTCGTTTCAGCCACGTTGAACTTGGTTTAATTAGACTTGAATTCGCTGCAGGAGTTATTCATGATTCATCACTCATCATTCTGAGCAATAGTGTCCTGATCAGTATTCGGCGCAAATTTTTGTCTTCTAAAAATGACACGACGAAAGATGATAGTTATAAAAATACTGTTCAGTGCAGACATGAGAACGAGTCCCAAAAGCGACAACGTAAAGGTTGACTTCGGATTCAGTGAACTACGATATCCAGACATAATTTTTTCGAAAATCTCATCTTTTGAAAGAACTTCAAAATCGGCGTTTTGTTCTTTTATCTCTGCCATTTTGCCAGGTTTATCCATCTCTATTTTGAGTGTGTATTCGGCCTCAGCAAGTTGATGTGCATTGTATTCTGGATCAATTTGAGCATAATAGAAGTAAAGAAACCCACCAACGATGAGTGCATAAGGCACACCAGCTGTCATCCCGTTTTTAATATCTCCCAAAGCATTGTGTTCTTCTGTAGCACGAAGTTTTACGATATATAATCCAATAGAAATAGCTGCCAAAAGACAGAACATATTTAATAAAACGAGTGGAACAATATCGTAACCAACAGGCATAGTGTAGAAGAACACCATTTTGATGATGATCCAAACAATTGCAGAAATAATTCCCGTGAGAACTGTGACTTTCATTCTAGCTATTCATTGTAGCGAGGAATTCCTCGTTGGACATGGTGTTGCTCATTCTATCTTTCAAGAATTCCATTGCTTCTACAGGATTCATATCAGCAATGAACTTACGCATCAACCAAACACGTTGCAATACATCTTTATCCATTAATAAGTCTTCACGACGCGTTCCTGAAGAGGTAATGTCGATCGCTGGGTAAATTCTACGGTTTGAAATCTTACGATCCAACTGCAATTCCATGTTACCAGTACCTTTAAATTCTTCGAAGATGACTTCGTCCATTTTAGATCCCGTCTCAGTTAAGGCCGTTGCCAGAATAGAAAGTGAACCTCCATTCTCAATCTTACGTGCAGAACCGAAGAAACGTTTTGGTTTGTGAAGTGCATTGGCATCAACTCCTCCAGAAAGAACTTTTCCAGATGCAGGTGAAACGGTATTGTACGCTCGAGCCAAACGCGTAATAGAGTCGAGTAGGATACAGACGTCATGTCCGCATTCTACCATTCTCTTCGCTTTTTCAAGTACCATGTTCGCAACCTTTACGTGGCGATCCGCTGGTTCATCAAAAGTAGAGGCGATTACTTCAGCGTTTACTGAACGCGCCATATCAGTAACTTCCTCAGGACGTTCATCAATTAGGAGTACAATTAAATAAGTTTCAGGATGATTGGCTGCTATTGCATTCGCAACATCCTTTAAAAGCATTGTTTTACCCGTTTTCGGTTGTGCAACGATCATTCCACGTTGACCTTTACCGATCGGTGCAAACAAGTCCATTACACGCGTTGAAAGTGTTTCTTGAGCGTGTCCAGTTAGTTTGAATTTCTCGTCTGGAAAAAGTGGCGTTAAATATTGGAAAGGCACACGGTCACGAATGTAAGACGGTGCACGTCCATTGATCGATTCTACCTTTACTAACGGGAAGAACTTCTCTCCTTCTCGAGGTGGTCGAATCGTTCCAACTACAGTGTCTCCAGTTTTTAAGCCAAAAAGTTTCACTTGACTTTGAGAGACATAAATATCATCTGGTGAAGGCAAATAATTATAATCGGATGAGCGAAGGAAGCCGTAACCATCAGGCATTACTTCCAAAACGCCTTCCGCTGCAACGATTCCAACGAGGTTGTATTTCTCGTCATCTTCCTTATTATTGCGGTTATCGTTATTATTGTTTTGACCTCCAGACTTATTGTTTCGTCTGTTATTGTTGTTTTCGTTTCTTGATCTCGAGTGATCATTTCCACTAGTATTATCTTTTTCTTGAGTTGCCGCAGGAGCAGGTTTTGCACCTACTTCTTCTGCTTTCTTCGCCGCTTTTTGAATCAACTCGTTCTTAACGTCTGCCTTTTTTCGAACTGGTCGTCCTGGCTTTTGTGCTGATTCAATCGATTCTGTTCTTTCGTCACTTTTCTGTGGCTGAGCAGTTATTGGTTCCGATTTTTCTTGAGATTTCGGCTTTTCAGGAGCTGCTTTTTTAGCAGGCGCAACTTCGTCTTTGAAAAGATTTTGTTGTTCGCTTTCTGTTTCGCCCGTCATCACCTTTCTACGTGTTCTCTTGCGTTTAGGGGATTCGTCCGAAGAAGAATCGCTATCAGGTGCAGAAGTGCCTCCAGTTAATTTTTCGATAATTTCGCCTTTCTTGAGCGATACAGCATTTTCTATACCTGCAGCATTTGCAATTTCTCGTAATTCGGCAACTTTTTTGCCTTCCAATTCTTTTTTATCCATAAATAGGTTGTGAAACGATATGTTCGTGTTGGAATATCTAAATCTTGGGAATATTAAGTATTCGTTACTGATGAACGAATCGCGGTACAATGATACGAATAATCTTTAATTGTGCAAATTTCGGTTTTAAATAGTTCTGAACAATGAAAATTTGAAATCAGTGAGGAGAGCAATTCCGATACATGTGTAGTAAATTCTTTTCTGTGAACTCTGAGAAAACCAAAATTCCTATATCTTCACGATATGAAAAAACTGGCTTTGCATTGGAAGATTTTAATAGCAATGGTGCTTGGCGTACTATGGGCGATGCTCTCCATGAAATTTGGGTGGAATTATTTCACAAAGGATTGGATTGATCCATTTGGTAAAATATTTATCAATGGATTGAAATTAATTGCCGTTCCCTTGGTTTTATTCTCCATAATTACAGGAGTTGCTGGTATGGGTGATCCATCAAAACTCGGACGAATCGGAGCGAAAACCCTGCTTTTATATCTTGTCACAACCGTTGTGTCGATTAGTTTGGGACTCATGCTCGTTAATTCTATCGGTCCTGGTGTTTCGCAAAACGAAAACACACGATTGAATCACCGCTTGCAATATGAATTATGGGCAGAAGATGCTGGCGTTAAAGTGAAGGATGGTCGACATGAATTGCTCACGGCAGACTCAACTCAAATTAAAGCAGCACTGGCAAAGATAGACGAAAGAGAAAATTCAGAAGAGCACAAAGAAGCTGTCGCAAGAAGAGAAAAAGCCAAGCAAACGGCTACGGGTGATGGTCCTCTGCAACCTCTGGTTGATATGGTTCCAGATAATATTGTCATTGCCATGAGTGATGGAAGATTGATGTTACAGGTTATCTTTTTCGCGCTGTTGTTTGGAATTTCCTTAGCTTTTATTCCACGAAATGAAAAATCCAACGCCGTTTTTAATTTCTTCGAAGGAATGAACGAAGTCTTCATTAAAATGGTGAACATCATTATGAAAGGAGCGCCGTTTTTTGTCTTCTGTTTAATGGCAGGTGTCCTCGCGAAGTCAGCCAGTAATTTAAATGACTTGGTCGATTTGTTTATTAGTCTTTTAGGATATTCCCTAGTTGTTGTGTTAGGTCTTTCCATTTTAATGTTCGGATTCTATCCACTTTTGCTCTGGGCTTTTGGTGTAAAAATCGGATACAGGAAGTTTTTTAACGGAATGAGCAGAGCTCAGTTTTTGGCCTTTTCTACCAGTTCAAGTGCTGCAACGCTTCCTGTGACAATTGAGTGTGTGAACGATAATCTTGGCGTTCCAGAAGAGTCAACCGATTTCGTTTTACCAATAGGAGCAACCGTAAATATGGACGGGACTTCCTTGTATCAAGCAGTAGCCGTAATATTCTTAGCGCAGTTCTTTGATGTTGACTTGTCCATTACGCAACAACTCGGAATTGTTTTAACCGCAACACTTGCTTCAATAGGAGCTGCGGCAGTTCCTGGGGCTGGTCTCATCATGTTGATGATTGTTTTGGAATCAGTAGGCTTGAACCCAATGTGGGTTGCAATTGTCCTTCCGATGGATCGAATTCTAGACATGTGTCGCACAGTGATTAATGTCACGAGTGATGCAACGGTGTCTGCTGTGGTGGCAAGATCTGAGAAGATGGAGTTTAAGGAAGTTGGACCGCAAACGACCGATATGTAATTCTAAAATAAAGTCGGGCGAAGTCTTCTTTTTATGAAAATGAATTTTTTAAATTCTATAAATGTCAACCATTTTCTGGCAATTGCTTTTGTAAGTTTGATCCAATTAATCGCTTACTGAACTATTGCCGTAGGCTTTTTAATCGAAGCGAGAAAATGGAACAATACTAAATATCAGTCATGAAGAAAGTTGCTTATTCATTTTTAGTCAGTCTTGCATTTTTCCTAATTCAATGCGCTTCAGGGAATGACGCTGATTTGAAGTCAAAACAAAATCAATAAACGGAAAAAAAGACTTGTTGTGAGGCGAAAAGCAGCGAGGAATTGTCCGAATCATCTGAAATTACTTGTCCAAAGTGTGACTTCACCAAAAAGGAGGTTCTGCCAACAGATGTCTGTGTGATAAAGTATACTTGTTCGAATTGTAATTATGAAATGACTCCAAAAGATGGTGATTGTTGTGTGTATTGTACTTATGGTACACACAAATGTCCATCGAAGCAGGAGTAGTTAGTGCTTTGATAGGTAGGGATTTGTAAATAACGTTTCGACATTTCTAGAGATAAGAAAAAGCGGAGCTTTGGAAATGAGGAACCATAGGCGACCTGCTTAGAAATGTCTTTAAGTAAGATTCAAACCCATATTAACGATAAGTCATAATTCCATTCCTAAACCCTATCAATAAAATTTATACGCAATTCAAAATTTGACTATAGCCTGTGATCATTCCGATTGCTAATTTTGATTTTCAATTAAAAACTGCAAAAGAACATGAGTTTTATTCAATCAATGGAAAGTCGATACACTACGAAAAAGTACGACAGTTCTAAAAAAATTGATCAACATCTAATTAAGGAATTGAAACAGATTTTGAGGCTTTCACCTTCCTCTATTAATAGCCAACCGTGGAAATTTACCTTCGTGTCAAACCAGAAGACCAAGGAAAAATTATTGAAAGTTTCATGGATTAATACTCCGAAAGTACTAGACAGCGATACCGTTGTTGTTTTTAGTCGAATTAATAACCTCGATTATTTTGAACAACGCATTGAAAAGGAACTCCCCGAGGGCGCTGTTAATTACTACAAAGAAATGGTGAAGCAGAAACCGGATGATGAGATTAAGGCGTGGTTTGATAAGCAAGTCTATCTTGCTTTAGGCGTTTTTTTGAGCGCTTGCGCCGAAATGGGAATTGACGCTACACCCATGGAAGGATTAGAACCAGAGAAATACGATGAAATTTTGGGGCAAGAAGATCATGCGACACTTGTTGCGGTAGCCATTGGTTATCGTGATCCTGAAGATGCCAACCAACCAAGTAAAAAACCAAAGTCACGAATGGATCTTGATCTAGTGATAGAAGAGATTTAAGATTTTATCGACGAAATTAGTAGGCGGCTTGAATGATTATTCAAGCCGTTTTTTATGGTTTAAAGCTTTTCCTGGAGGTATTTCCATGTTTCTCCTTTCTTACTTTTCACGAGCTCTTCTGGAGTCCCAGCGAAAACAATCTCCCCACCTTTATTTCCGCCTTCGGGACCAAGGTCAATGATGTGATCAGCACATTTAACCACATCAAGATTGTGCTCAATCACAATGATAGAATGCCCTGCGCTTATCAATTCATTAAAAGCAATAATTAATTTATTGACATCATGGAAATGCAATCCAGTTGTCGGCTCATCGAAAATAAATAGAGTAGATGGGCTAGATGCACCCTTGGCAAGAAAGGATGCCAATTTGATCCGTTGTGCTTCTCCACCGCTAAGAGTTGATGAGGCTTGTCCTAATTGAAGATAGCTCAAACCGACTTTCACTAAAGGTTCTATTTTTGCTGCTATTTTCTTCTCAATTCGCTCGTCTGAGGCATTAAAGAATTCAAATGCAGAGCGAATATCCATTTGAAGTAAATCAGCGATTGATTTTCCCTGATAGGTGATGTCGAGTGTTTCGGATTTATAGCGACTTCCATTGCATTGTTCACATGTGAGATGGACATCAGCCATAAATTGCATTCCAACGGTGATTTCTCCTTCGCCCTCGCAGACTTCACAGCGACCGCCTTCTACATTAAAGCTGAAAAAACCTGGTTTGTAATTTCTCGTTTTTGCCAATGGTTGACGTGAGTATAAATCACGTATATCGTCGAATGCTTTGACGTAGGTAATCGGATTTGATCGTGAAGATTTTCCAATCGGATTTTGATCAACGAATTCTATTGCTTTCACATGTGAAAAATCTCCACTAATCGATCGAAATTCACCTTGTTTATCACCGTAAATCCCTAACTCTTTTTTAATGGCTGGAAGCAGTATTTCTGTCACCAAGGTGGATTTTCCAGAACCACTAACGCCTGTGACGCAGATTAATTGATGCAGGGGAAAGTCGACATCAATATTCTGAAGGTTATTTTGTCGCGCTCCTTTTATGGAAATTTTATTCGTGTCCTTTCGGCGCTTTTCTGGTATTGGAATCTCGAGTTTACCCGTGAGATATTGTGCCGTAAGGCTATTTTTCGCCTTAATAAGTTGTTTGTGCGTTCCTTGAAAAACAACTTCGCCTCCAAAGGCACCAGCTTTCGGTCCAATATCCAAAATCTCGTCAGCTGCCTTCATTAAGTCCTCCTCATGTTCAACAACAATAACCGTGTTCCCAAGATCGCGCAGTGATTTCAAAACATTAATTAGTCTTTCTGTGTCTTTTGGGTGTAATCCAATCGAAGGTTCGTCTAAAATATACATCGAGCCAACCAGACTACTTCCTAGTGAGGTTGCCAAATTGATTCGTTGTGATTCACCACCAGAAAGCGAATTCGATTGTCGGTTTAATGTGAGGTAACTAAGTCCAACTTCTTCTAAAAACTGGAGGCGATTAACAATTTCTGGAAGAATCCGTTTGATGACCTGAGCATCGTACTTACTTGGTTTGATACTTTTAAAAAATGTCAAACAATCGACTATTGGCATTAAAACAACATCTGTAATCGATTTACCATTGACCTGAACGTAAGAAGCATCTTTTCGAAGTCGAGTCCCACGACAATCTGGACATTCAGTTTTACCACGATACCTCGAAAGCATTACGCGGTATTGAATTTTATAGGATTTGCTCTCAACAAAAGCGAAGAAATCACGAATACCTTTAACGCCTCGAGTTCCGTTCCAAAGTAAGTCCAATTGCGCGTCGGATAATTCTGAGATTGGACGGTGGATTGGGAAGTTGTGGTCAGACGCTTGATCTACGAAACGATCGCGATAAGTGCTCATTTTATCTCCAGACCACGGAGCTACTGCACCTTCATAAACGCTTAAATCTCGGTTTGGAATCACAAGATTTTTATCGATTCCTATGACTTGACCAAATCCTTCACAACTTTTACAAGCACCGTATGGGTTATTGAATGTGAAAAAATGTTCCGATGGTTCTTGAAATTCCATTCCATCCAGTTCGAATAGATTGGAGAAGTCCTGGATTTTTTTCGAGTTCATGTCCATTACGAAGCAAGTGCCATTCCCTTCAGCGAAAGCTAATGCGACAGAATCGCCGTATCTAGAAACATTTTCTTCTTCACTAAAGTCAATTTGAATCCGATCTACAACAAGAAAAGAGCTGTCAATGTCTTTAGGTGTTTCATCAATAATATCATCGATTTGGACGAAGTCATTTTTATAAAAAAGCCGAACATAGCCTTGTTGCTTTAATATTTCCAGTTGGCGTTCGTTTCCATATTTTTTGAAGCCAGCAAGTGGCGCTAAAATGACACAACGTTCTCCCTTGTCAAAAGTTTTTAAATAATCAACAACATCCGTAACGGTGTGCTTTTTGACTTCATCCCCGGTAATAGGGGAGTAGGTCTTTCCAATTCTGGCGAAAAGCACCTTCAGGTAATCGTATATTTCTGTGCTTGTCCCTACGGTGGATCTTGGATTGTTCGAAGTGACTTTTTGCTCTATGGCAATGGCTGGTGCAATACCTTTAATATAGTCGGTCTCAGGTTTGTTTAGTTTTCCAAGAAATTGGCGCGCATACGAAGAAAGACTTTCAATATACCGTCTTTGTCCTTCTGCATAGAGTGTGTCAAATGCCAATGAAGATTTTCCCGAACCAGAAAGCCCCGTGATTACAGTAAACTTCCCATGTGGAATTTTGACATCGATATTTTTAAGATTGTGAACCCTTGCACCTTTTATTTCTATTTCCTTCTGCTTCAACCCCTGCGATATTTGATTTACTCAAAGATAACCACAATGACCAAGGAGTTTCTAACGTTTTAGAAAAAAAAATATTGTGTCGAACCCAACCCTTTCGATAAAGGCATCGTTTTTGTTGTTGAATGCTAAAAAAATAGACTATCAATTTGGTAGTTTAGAATTTTTTAGTATTTTAGAAGTTGAATTCATTTAAAAACGCGGTAGCCTATAGACAAAACTTTACTTAACACAGTTTGATCCCACACGATTGGAACTACTTAAAAAGGTAAGTTATGGCTATGGAGAACACGAACATCGATGACCGCGTATTAGTCAATGCGTATATCAATGGTGATGAAAAAGCTTTCGAAGCTTTATTGACGCGTCATAAGGACAAAATGTATCGATTTATTTTCATGAAAGTGCGCGACTCAGCGTTGGCACAGGATATTTTTCAAGATGCGTTTATCAAAATTGTAAACACGCTGAAAGCTGGAAATTATAACGAAGAAGGTAAATTCTTGCCTTGGGCAATGCGTATCGCTCACAATCTTGTAATAGATTATTTCCGCAAGTCGAACAAAATGAAAATGATTTCAGAATCTAGTTCACAACGCGATGATTTTAATATTTTCCACACTTTGAGTCTTCAGGATGATAATGTAGAAGATGCTATAACCAAAGAAGAGCTCGAAAGTCAAATGGTAGATTTGATTGATTATTTGCCAGAAACGCAACGTGATATTCTGATAATGCGTATTTTTAAAGAGATGTCTTTTAAGGATATTGCTGAGCTAGAAGACATTAGTATCAATACGGCTCTTGGAAGAATGAGATACGCATTAATCAACATGAGAAAATTAATTGATGAAAACAATTTAGTTGTTCATCTCTAAAACTTTGAGAGTGGTTGTTGCTTATTGAGATGAGACACAATACTTTTGATGTAGTAGTAAGTATGAAATCCCGCCTGTCGCTGGCGGGATTTTTATTTGCTTAAATTCGCCATAAAAACCACGAATGAACAAGAAGAAAGAGCGTATTTTGGACATTTTATCGAAATCTTTCGACACAAACAATTCTGTAAACTTTGTCGTAAAGCAAGATAATCGTCGAAAACAACGAATTCGAAAATTGGTCAACTATTCGTTTAAAAGAACGTTAAATTTTGGAAAGGCTTTTGTTTCCGAAGACGACCGAGCCTGCATGCTAGTCGTGGATCCCAATTTAGAGAAAACTACTCTGTTGACTATTTGGTGGGATATTCAATTAGCTTTCTCCGTAGTAGGAATTAATCGCTTATTCAAAGTTTTGAAAAGAGAAAAAGCGGTTAAAAGTGAAAAACCATCGGAGCCTTATATTTACTTATGGTTTGTTGGAGTTGATCCACAGTTTCAAGGTCAGGGAAAGGGCGCAGAGTTGATTCAAAGCCTAATCTCGAACCAATGGAGGGCTGGCCGTTCTATATATTTGGAGACATCAAATGCTCGCAACTTTCCTTTTTACGAGAAACTTGGGTTTGAGTGCTTGGGTAAAGTGGACGATGCTGGCTACGAACTTCGACAATACATCTACCGAGATTATCAGTATTAATGGTTTGCAGCAGTGATCTCTAGTAGGTCATGTGACGCTCTTTTTTATCTTCGTATATATCTTTCAAACTTACTAGAATTGCGGTTTCTTCAACGTTGCCAAATTCAGCATTTACAGCCGTCCCAAAAGTTTTCATGGTAGGAGAGAGGTTCATGTAAATATTCACCAACGGCGGGATAAATTGACCGCGTTCTCTCACGAAAGTATTGAGTTTTTTAAACCCTTCTTTAAAATCGAGTCCTTTGAGCATCGCGTCAAATTCAGCTCTATCATAATCTTGCTGCAATGGATGGTAGGGTTCCATCAATTTCTCATTGTCAGGGAAATAATAATGCATGAAATGAAGAAGAAAATCTCTCGCTTCTCTGTTGTAAGTCGGGTACATCGTTACTTTCCCAAAGAAATAGCTGATTTCTGGATGGTTTAACACTACGGCGCCAAGTCCATCCCAAATGTTGTCTAATGCAAAAAGTCCTTTACGAGGATTAACTGCTGGCTGAAAATCGGGTTGAACCCAACTTCTACCCAATTCAATAGTATTCGGAAGGTATTTCTCTAAAAATCTATCTGTAAATTTGAAATAGTGCGCCGTGGACAATTCAATAGAATCCTGAAGTGTGTGTATGATGTCCTTGCACAAGATATAGCGATAGCCGCCCACAATTTGCTCATCTTCTGGAGACCATACAATTAGCTGCTGATAACAGTTTTCCGAAGTGTCAAAATCGTCAAGGTCCAGCGGAAATCCTGTGCCGCCACCAGCTGCTCTAAACGAAACCTCTCTCAATCTTCCAATTTCCTGAATGACGTTTGGTGCATTGTGCACGTTCACGGTATAAATTTCGTTGTCGCCTTTTCGTGTTGTTCTTAAAAAACGTTCTTTCGAAAGTTCTTTTTTCAACAATTCTCGATCTATAGGTGCAATAATATTATCCATTCATCAATTCTTTACGAAGTCCGTAAACTATTTCTTTAATTTCTTGAGCTTGAATCGCGTCATCCTTCTCCTTGTCTAATGCAGAGGATGGAATCGGATTTCCCACGACAAACTGTAAATGTTTGTTGCGTTGCTTGAAGAGCTCATTAGCAAGATACAACATTTCAATATTTGTTTTGATTCCAACCATCTTGCGGAATCTCGACAGTCCATAAAAAAAGCGAGAAAGACTTCCGTCAATATAAATAGGAATTATGGTACGGTCGAACTCTTTCGCGTAGGTGACGAACGTTTTCTTCCAAACCAAATCTTGAACTTCCCCTTGACTTTTCCTGCTTACAAGTCCGGCCGGGAAAATACAAACTGCCTCATCAGATTGAAAAAGTTCGCTGATTTGTTCCCGAATACTCGTTTTATTTTTGCCATGTTTGTTCACTCCTACAAACATTCCACTCATATTTTCTAAGTTCATCAACAAATCATTCACGATAAACTTTAAATCATCTCGTTGTCCGCGCAATGCAGAAACCAATATCATCGCATCCATTCCGCCAAGCGGATGATTCATTGCCAAAACTATTTTTCCTTCCTTCGGTACACGCTCTAAATGCTTCACAGAAATCGAAATGTTCATGTATTTCACAACCGCCTCGCACCAATCGGCATTTTGCAAGTGCTTGTGATCTTCAATAAATTCGTTGATTTCCTGCTGATGTAAAATATGTTTGAGGTAGCGAATCGCAAACTTCGGCAATCGTTTTAATGCCCGCGGATTTTTGCTGGCGATAAGATTCTCGATGTCGATGAACTGCTCTGATTTCATATAGAATGCGAATTTAATGGAATAATTAGCGTTAAGTCCACTCGGTAGATTGAATTATCCACAGCGTAACTTTAAAATTCGATGGTTTTTCACTGAAAATCAGCCATGCTATTTCGACTTTATTGTAGCTTTGTAACTCCAAATCAAATGAAGCAAACAAAATGATTGAATTATCGGATAGATTGCAGTCGATGGAAGAGTCCGCGACTATTGCTATGTCTCAAAAAAGCCGTGAGTTAAAAGCTCAAGGGAAAGACGTTATTTCTTTAAGTTTGGGCGAGCCTGATTTTCATACACCTGAATTTATCAAGGATGCCGCGAAGAAAGGGATGGATGAAAACTTCACGACGTACACTCCTGTTCCAGGTTACCTCGACTTAAGAGAAGCAATCTCACGAAAATTCAAACGCGATAATAATCTTGATTACGCACCAAATCAAATTGTTGTTTCCACTGGAGCGAAGCAATCTATCGCAAATGTTGTGATGAGTATTGTCAATCCTGGTGACGAAGTGATCGTACCTGCACCGTATTGGGTATCCTATATCGAGATTGTTAAGGTTGCAGAGGGAACTCCAGTAGCAGTTCGAGCTGGAATTGAAACGGATTTTAAAATTACCGCACAACAGTTAGAAAACGCGATTACACCAAAAACCAAAATGATGGTTTTTTCGACTCCTTGTAATCCAACAGGTTCTGTTTACAGTAAAGAAGAATTAAGAGCGCTTGCCGATGTCTTAGTGAAATATCCAAACATCGTTGTGATTTGTGATGAAATATACGAACATATCAATTTTGGAACGAAGCATGAGAGCTTAGCGCAATTCGAAGATGTTTACAACCAAGTGGTGACGGTTAATGGCGTTTCAAAAGCATGGGCAATGACTGGTTGGCGACTTGGTTATATTGGAGCCAATGTTGAAATTGCTTCCGCATGTTCTAAAATTCAAGGGCAATTTACTTCAGGAACTTCATCTATAACCCAGCGTGCCACGATTGCAGCATTGGATGCGGATCCTGCTGTTTTATCTGAAATGGTGACTGCTTTTGCAAATCGTAGAACTTTGGTTTTAGATGCACTGAATCGGATTGAAGGCGTGAAAACGAACGTTCCTGGTGGTGCATTCTACGTTTTTCCAGATGTTTCGTACTTTTACGGTAAGTCATACAATGGAAAAACGATTACGGACTCCAATGATTTGAGTTTATACCTTTTGGACGAAGCACTTGTCGCTTTAGTTTGCGGAGATGCTTTTGGTGATCCAGATTGTATTCGTATTTCTTATGCCGCCTCGGAAGAAACGCTTTCTGAAGCTATGCGAAGAGTGAAAATTGCGCTCGAAAAGTTAAAATAATGGACGTACCATCGATATTCGAAAAGTTCTCCGAGAAAAGAGTGCTGGTTATTGGCGATGTGATGATTGATGCCTATGTAGAAGGTAAAGTCACGCGAATTAGTCCCGAAGCTCCAGTACCAATTGTCAATCTTTCCAACAGAAGTCAACGATTAGGTGGTGCAGCAAACGTTGCGCTTAACTTGATTTCATTGGGGGCAAAACCTATACTTACAAGTGTCGTAGGTGATGACAATGGTGGAGATACGCTTGTTCGGTTGATGGGGGATACTGGAATGGACTTGTCAGGGATTGAGAGAAGTAAATCACGAAAAACGACGGTAAAAACAAGAGTTATTGGAAATTCGCAGCAATTGTTACGAATTGATGATGAAGTCGTTTCCCCATTGACACAAAGTGAAGAGGATGTACTCTTGAACAATGTCCGTGATCATATTAAAGAAGTTGACGCGATAATATTTGAGGATTACAACAAAGGAATTCTCACACCAATCGTCATTCGAGCAATTATAGAGTTGGCAAATGAAAACAATGTCATCACAACTGTAGATCCCAAAAAGGAAAACTTCTTCGAATACCAAAATGTCACGCTGTTCAAGCCAAATTTAAAAGAGTTAAAAGAAGGATTGAATGTGGATTTTGACTTGAAACCACACGACAAGGATTTCGAGAAGTCTATTGCGGAATTGGAATCGCGTTTATCCAATAAAATAAGTTTTGTCACGCTTTCTGAGCATGGCGTTTTTATCAAAGACAGCAGTCAAAAACATTACATCCCCGCACACATTCGGAACATTTCTGATGTCAGCGGAGCAGGTGATACAGTGATCTCAGTTGCAACACTTTGCCTAGCAATAGGAATGCCAATTCGAGACGCTGCCGCATGGGCAAACATAGCCGGAGGGTTGGTTTGTGAAAAGAGTGGAGTGGTACCCATCGACAAAGCGCATTTGAGAGCTGAAGTAGAGAAATTAACGAAAGGATGAGTATTCGAGACATAAGAGAACGGATTAACCTTTTAATCTACGATTCGAAACCGGGGGTTTTAAGAACGCTTTCTTTTTTAAACGTTCTCGTCTCTTTCACGGCAATCTGCGTGTTGATTTACAACTACGGATTTAAAATAACTCCAGAAACCGAGGCAGTCTGTTTTAGCATTATTCAAGCAAGTTTTGGTTTTTATATCGCACGTTTTTTAATCAAGCTTATTTACGATTGGAGTCCCGGTAAGTTTATAAGGGACAACTGGTTTGAAGCCGCCATCATTGGACTTTTACTCGTTGAAGGGATCGCATATAATATCTTCGGCGGAATGATCTTAGAACCTGTCTTTAGTTCCATCGGATTCAATGAATTTGGGACATTTTCTACGATTTTCGTTGAGCTCTACATCTTCGTAATAATTCTTAACAACCTATTCAAACAAAGGAATTTCAAACCGTGGATGAAAATACATCCTGGTTGGTTATTTACGATTTCCATTTCTTTAATGACACTTATCGGCGGCTTACTACTCATGCTTCCGGAAATGTCCACAATGAAAGGTGGTTTGCCATTTACGGACTCACTCTTCTTGTCCATGTCTTCCGTTAGTGTTACGGGATTGTCTACAATAGATTTAGCCGAAACGCTCACATTCAAAGGGCAGATGATCGTGTTGATTCTCATAAAGCTGGGAGGTCTGAATACCATCGCTTTTGGTGCATTAATGCTTGTTGTTGCTAAATTTGGTGTGGGAATTAAGTACCACGAAGTGATTGAAGATTTTGTCAATCGCGACTCCATTCTTAAGGCAAAGTCCATGCTTGCTAAAATTGTAATTTGGGCATCAGCTTTCGAAATTATTGGAATTGCTTTGTTATTTGTTGGTTTTGGAAATGAAGGTGTTTTTGCCGACACTGGTGAACGTTTTTTTCAGTCTGTTTTCCATGGAGTTTCAGGGTTTAATAACGCGGGACTCTCTATCTTAGAAGGCGGGCTAATGCATCCTGACGTCATCAATAATACGTTTGTTCACACCGTAATTTTCGTCTTGTTCTTCCTCGGTGGCTTCGGAATGATCTACGTCTTCGATATTTTTGAAATCAGTCGTTTGCGCGAAAGAATGCGGAAACCTTGGAAATCCTTTGAATTCGGAACGAAGATTTCGTTGTACTTCACACTGGGTTTACTTTTTATTGGTGCGATTGTCTTTTTGGTGGCAGAATGGGATCACAGTTTAGCCGGTAAAGGACCGTTCGATACAGTAATGACGGCCCTGTTCGAATCAATGACGACAAGAAATGCTGGTTTTAGCGTTGTAGATACCGCCGCATTGAGCCTTCCAGTATTGATAATCTTCTTGTTTTTAATGTTCATTGGGGCGTCATCAGGATCAGCAGGCGGTGGTATTCGAACTTCAACATTCGCGATTATGTTTGCCTCTGTACTCTCTACGATTAAAGGGAAAAAACATACAGAACTTTTTAAGCGAACCATTTCCAATGACTTGGTTTTGAAGGCGTATGCCATTTTCTTGTTCTTTGTTATTGGGAACATTATTGGCCCCTTTGTTCTAGCGATTTCCGAGGCAGACTTGTTGGCTTCAGGCAAATATGACTTCATGGACCTTGTTTTTGAACACGTTTCGGCAGCAAGTACAGTAGGATTATCGACAGGAATTACTGCAGAATTAAGTACAGTTGGTAAATTTGTATTAATTGTAGCTATGTTTATTGGTCGTGTTGGAACTTTAACATTGGCATATTTAGTTGGTAAGCGGGTGATTAGTAAGAATTATAAATATCCGAACGGCCATACGATGGTAGGATAAAGTGCAGATAGATATGAAAGAGGAAAAGAAAGTAGTAAAGCCGTACAATGAATCGAATACTTCTAAAAAGGAGGAAGTAGCAACCATGTTCAATAATATTTCGAAGCGATATGATTTTTTAAATCACTTTTTATCGCTCGGAATTGATAAGATTTGGAGGAAGAAAGCAATCAAACAACTAGAAGAGATTCAACCGAAATCCATTTTAGACATCGCTACTGGGACGGGTGATTTTGCTATTGCAGCATTAAAATTGAACCCAAATGAAGTGATCGGAGTGGATATTTCTCAAGGAATGTTGGATGTTGGAATTGAAAAAATGAAACGTAAGGGCTACGATGACGTTATATCAATGAAGTTAGGAGATTCGGAAAAACTTCCGTTCGATGAAAATCGTTTTGATGCGTTAACAGTAGGATTCGGCGTTAGAAATTACGAGAACCTTGAGAAAGGACTTGAAGATATGCTTCGAGTGCTAAAACCTGGTGGGAAAGCTGTGATTTTAGAATTTTCAAAACCAAAGAAATTCCCAGTGAAACAAACGTTTGGATTTTATTCAAAACGTGTGATCCCATTCTTAGGGAAAACAATTTCAAAGGACAAAAGAGCCTACGAATATTTACCCGAATCAGTGGAAGCATTTCCAGAAGGACAGGATTTCATGGACATTATGTCTAAAATTGGGTATCAAAATGTAAAAAGCAATCTTGTCAGTGGAGGAATCGCAACGATTTACTCTGGAGTCAAAGCATAATATGCGAAACAAACAATATCCATATCGTCCATTCGTTCATACATCAATGAGAATTATTGTCATATGTATTTTGGTGTCCTTCAATAGTTGGGCGCAACGTCAAAAACCTGAAAATTATCGTCGTTTCGATGAAAAGTTACTCCATTTTGGTTTTATGCTTGGTGGAAACTCATCTGATTACACCGTTTTTCAGGAACTCAATACGTTTGAAAAGTATGGTCTAAAATCTTTGACGCACCAATCAGCACCTGGTGGACAGTTGGGAATTGTAACAACAATGAAATTAGGGACGCCTGTAGTTAGACTTCGGTTCATCCCTACATTGTCTTTTCAAGAACGGGTTTTAACGTACAATTTTTACGTGAATGACACGACAGATTTTATAAATACGGAACGCGTCAGTTCAACCAATTTAGATTTCCCACTGATGTTGCAGTTCAGAACTCTACGTGTGAATAATTTTGCATCTTATTTCTTGCTTGGTGGACAGTACACGCTTGATTTGCAGTCCCAGCAGAATGCAAGCCAGAGTTTTACAGATCCATTTATCAAGCAAAAACGAAACGATTGGCATGGTCAGCTCGGTGTTGGCGTCGAGTTTTTTGCACCGTATTTCAAGTTTGGAATGGAAGTGAAGTATTCCCATAGTTTTCAAAACTCTTTTATCAAGGATAACGCCGTAATTGCAGACCCAATAAGCCGACTTTACAATAAAGTTTGGTGGTTCTCGCTCATTTTTGAAGGGTAATGGCACTTCAAACAATTCAAATTCAGTTAACACCGGAACAAGCCGAAGACGAAAGTTTCATTCGAAACAGCTTGGCCAAAGAATTGAATGTTTATCCTGATGAATTTCAATTTCGTTGGAGAAAACGTTCTATTGATGCGCGAAAATCAAACATTAAAGTCAACGGTTCTTTTGAAGTGATTCCCAATAATGAGGACTTTCCAGAATTGGATTCATTTCATCCAAAAAATGTACGAAATGCGCCTCGCGTAGGGATAATTGGCGCTGGTCCTGCTGGATTGTTTGCAGCACTTCAGGCTTTAGAACTCGGGTTGTGTCCTGTGATTTTCGAGCGAGGAAAAGATGTTCGTTCCAGAAGACGCGATTTGGCAGAGCTGAACAAAAAAGGAGTAGTCAATCCAGAGTCCAACTATTGTTTTGGAGAGGGAGGAGCAGGAACTTATTCAGACGGAAAGCTCTATACAAGATCGAAGAAACGCGGTGACGTTAAAAAATCGTTGGAATGGTTCGTGGAATTTGGTGCAAGTCGCGATATTTTAGTGGATGCGCACCCGCACATTGGAACGAATAAATTACCACAAATTATTGTCGCGATGCGCGATGCAATTACAGAGTTCGGTGGTGAAATACATTTCGACAGTAAAATCACGGATATTTTCAGTGAAAATGGCGCCGTTTCTGGGCTGGAAGTTAATGGGGAGGTTCGCTTCGGTTTCAATCATTTAATTGTTGCTACAGGGCATTCTGCTAGAGATATGTACGAATTGTTCCATCAAAAGAAGTGGGCATTGAGTGCAAAGCCTTTCGCTTTAGGAGTTCGAATCGAGCATTCTCAAGATTTAATTGATAAAATTCAATACCATGGAAAGCCGAGTGGTGATTTTCTTCCTCCAGCGAGTTATTCGCTTGTAGCTCAAGTGGAGGATCGCGGCGTTTATTCATTTTGCATGTGTCCAGGTGGAATTGTCGCTCCCTGTGCCACATCCCAAGAGGAGGTTGTTACCAATGGCTGGTCGCCGTCGAAACGTAACAATCCTTATTCTAACTCAGGAATAGTTGTAGCGATACACCCCGAAGATTTTGAAGGTTGGGAATCGAACCCATTTGTCTGTTTGGATTTTCAAAAATCGGTAGAACGCGCTTGCTGGGAAGCAGGAGGGAAAACGCAAAAAGTTCCAGCGCAACGAATGGTCGATTTTGTAGAGGGAAGAGTTTCGAAGGATTTGCCAAAAACATCGTACCAGCCTGGTCTTGTGTCTGTTGACTTGAATACCGTTTTGCCATCAATGGTGGCACGCCGATTACAGAAAGCCTTTAAGGAATTCGGGTCAAAAATGAAAGGGTATTTGACCAATGAAGCAGTATTGCATGCGCCTGAATCGAGAACTTCCTCTCCTGTACAAATCCCAAGAAATGTAGACTTACAGCATCCAGATGTTAAAGGGCTTTATCCTTGTGCGGAAGGTGCAGGATATGCTGGGGGAATCATTTCTGCAGCGATTGACGGAATGAAATGCGTTCAGAAAATTGCGGAGGAACTCTAAGAACTGATACTTCGAGTCTGACTAATTTTTAATACTGCACATTATCTAATTCTTAAGTTAAATGTGGATGGAAAAGCTATTTTGGATCATTTAAAGTTCAATCTCGACATTAAAATCCCAGCTGCGACAGCTACATTTAGTGATTCGGCACCGCCTTTTCCGGGGATATGGATAGGGTCGGTAATTTCTTCCTGAATTGATTCTGAAACTCCATTACCTTCATTGCCCATGACCAAAATTCCATTCGATGCCAGCGCGATGTCAACCATTGATTTACCCTCCATCAAAGCTCCATAAATAGGTCGATCCGTTTGTGATAGGTATGTTTTTAAATCCAAGTATTGACAAGAAACCCGAAATAATGATCCCATACTGGATTGAATTACCTTGGGATTAAAAACGTCCACGGTTTCTTTGGAACAGAGGATGGTTGTTACACCAAACCAGTCGGCGGTACGTATTATCGTCCCTAAATTCCCTGGGTCTTGAATTCCGTCAATAGCCAACATAAACCCATTTTGATCTGGTTTTATTTTCGGCATTTTCACCACAACGAGAAGAGAACTGGCTGTTTTTAAGGTAGTTATTTCTTTCATCGAAGCGTTCTCTGCAAAATAAATCGCTCCGTTAAATTCGAAGTTTTTATCAGTAGCGACAACGCACTCAATATACTTTGGGAATTGATCGATGATTTCTTGCACCATTTTTGCACCTTCCACAACGAATAACTGTTCAGCATCACGATTTTTTTTCAATCGGAGTGAGCGGATCCATTTTATCTTGTTCTTAGAAATGACTTCCATGAATGCTTTTATTAAATTTGCTCGAATTCATTATTAGTGAAGCAGATCAAACTTACATATATTCTTTCGATTCTCGTTATTGCGCTGTTCGGTTGCAACCAAACAAAGTATGTTCCTGACGGAAAGTATTTGATCAAGAAAAATAAGTTTGTTCCTAAGATCAAGAAGCTCGATGAAGGCGATATTGAATCCATTTTAAGACAGCCAGAAAATTATAAACGATTGGGAATCAAATGGAAATTGATGGCATTCAATTCCATAGATTCAGCGAAAGTGGCGACAAAAAGGGCTCGATTGGATAAGGAAATTCGTGAGGCGAATCAGGAAAGATTGGCAAAGCAGGAACGTATCAATCAAAAACGAATTGAACGCGCCAGAGAAAAAGGCAAATCGACGTACAAGCACAAATCCATTGATTTAAAAGACACTACAAATCCGAGGAAATTTTTTAGGGAATGGTATAAGTATAAAATTGGGCAGCCTCCAGTAATTTTTGATAGCGCCTCATTCACCAAAACCATCGAACAGTTAAATGCCTATCTTAAACAAAAGGGCTACTATTATGGCTCGGCGGAAGGTCTTGTGACTTATAAAGACAATCAAAAATGTATCGTTACGTATTCAATCACTCCGGGACAGCAGTACACGATTAGAAGTACAGAGATCATTTGCAAAAATGATGAGGTAAAGAAGGCGTATCAAGAATACGTTGCTACCCGCCACGACCCGCCGTTGATCGGCGAGCCATTTGATATTGAGATGCTAGATAGCTATCGTTATCGAGTCGCGAAGTTTATGCGAGATTCATCTTTTTATGGCTTTAGCACGAATCATATAACCTATGAGGCGGACACAGTTAAATTAAGCATGGCTGTGGATTTAAAAATCATTTTTGGAGATCGTACGGTTCGCGTAAATCCAGCTTCGGATTCCTTGGTTTCAATGAAGCATCAGAAATTTTCGATAGGTGACGTCTTTTTTCATATTTCTGACACCCTTGATTACGCAGGGAATTTCAGAGGAATGATGGATTCTCTCGGGCTCTCGTTGTATAATGGACCTTTCTTTAACACTGTGGATACACTCCAGTATTCACGCGGAAGAAATGAAAGAGAAGGTGATAGCCGTGATGCCGTCTTTTATTTCAATGGAGATTTATTCGTGAAGCCACGTGTACTGGAAATGCAGAACTTTATGGAAAAAGGATCTCCGTATTCAGAAAAAAATGCGGAAGCTTCCTACAATGCTCTGCTGCGAATGAATTTGTTCAAAGCAGTGAAAACAGAAATGGTGGAAGTACCTGAAACGAAAGAGGTTGATGTCCACTATTATCTGGCCCCAAAAAAACGACAGAGTTATTCTTTTCAACCACGCGCTACAAACAACAATGGATATCTGGGAGTCTCGGCATCTATTAGTTATACCAATCGAAATTTAATGCGTGGCGGTCAGCAATTAACGCTTTCTGTTTCTGGCGGTTTTGAGTCTCAACCGGCTGTATTGGATCAAACTTTAGATGGACAAACGATTGAATCGTCGGGTAGAAGTTTCAATACGTTCGAAATTGGTCCGAGTTTGAAACTAACGCTCCCGGGCTTATTTCCGTTAAGAACCAGTCAGATTTCTAAGAAAAGACGACCACAAACAGTCGTTTCAGCGGCGTATAATTATCAGAATCGAGAAGATTTCGAACGGGGTTCTTTTCAGCTCAACTATCAGTGGAAATTTATCGTTACGAAGACATCCATTTTCGAAGTGGGCTTGCCAGGAGCCTCTGTAGTTAAGTTTGTTAACATCGATAAGTCGGATGATTTTGAGCAGCGTTTAAATGATTTGGGTGATTTGTTCTTAATCAATGCATACAGCAATCAATTCGTCTGGCAAGATTGGAGAGTGCGATACGAGTACAACATCAAAGAGAAAGCGAATCGAAAAGGAAATTCTCAGCTCTACTTTAGCTCCATTTTTGATCCCGCTGGAAATATGTTAAGCGTGTTTCAACGCTTTCAAGATACGACGACAAATGGTCAATATGCCATTAATGGTGTTGGATATTCACAGTTTATGCGATTAGACAATCAATTGATCTTTTCAAAGCCACTTGGTAAAGAAAGAAGTATCAACTTGAAAATGGATTTAGGAGGAGGATTGCCGTACGGAAATACAACGACTTCACTTCCTTATGATTATTCATTCTTTGCTGGGGGGGCCAATGATAACAGAGGTTGGAGGGCACGAACTTTGGGTCCAGGAGGTTATAAATATTATTTGGATACTTTACGAACAGCGACGCAAATTGGAGATGTTCGCATTGGAGGCTTTGCCGAATTCCGTTTTGCGATTAACTCATTTTTTAAAGGTGCCGTATTTATGGATGCGGGTAATATCTGGACAGTGAGCAATGACCCGAATAGACCAGGTGGACAGTTGACTTCTGATTGGTGGAGACAAATAGCTGTGTCGACTGGATTCGGCTTGCGTATGGATTTGGATTACTTCATTATCCGAGTTGATATTGGAATTCCTATTAGAAATCCCGCATTACCTAATAATGAGAACTGGATATTTCAGAAGAAAGATGCGTTTAAGCAGGAAGCTATCGATACGTTTGGACCGAATGATTACTCCATTTTTGTTCCTTTACTTTACATACCAAGTTTACACTTTGGTATTGGATATCCTTTTTAAAGAAAGCTGTATCTCAAAAAAGAGCTTAATTCCGTCCATGCAATTTTTACAGGTGATTTGCATGCGCCTTCCATTGGATGAATCTCCAAACCGTCCTTGTACAACCTAAAAGTGATCTCTTCCCAACTTAAATCCGATTCCATGGCACCAAATTCAGCTTTACACGGTGTGTCGGCTGATTTCCTGATTTTTTTATTGATGAATGAAAGCACTTCTTCTTTTTTATTGGACTCAAATAAGTCGGAATAGGAAACAATTTGTCCCGTTTCGAGACTGAAAAATAAATATCTGTGTTCCGTTTCGGCAAAATCCATACAATTACAAACCAGATGAAGTTCAATGTGATTTCCTTTTTGAAAATAACCATAATCACCAATACAGAAGTCACTTTGCTCAGCATCAGTGAGGTTTCTTTCGAGTGCTGCATTGATTGAATCTGCAATTACTGGATTGGTACTCATGTGAGCAACAGGAACACGCATTCCATTATCGAAAGTCTTGTCTGTGAACTTAATTTGTCCAAATAACGTGTAAGAACTTAAAAGAACTAAAGCAATTGTAAGTGATTTCATAACTAATAGTTTTGCCTAACTTAATAAAAGTCAAACATTTAGTTACATCTTATTTAATTGCTCCTCTATCGTTAAGTTTCTATCGTTAAGTTCGCAAATCGCAGTAAAACTGTCTTCGATCCGTGCTTAGGAAAGAAAATCGTTGCTTTTTTATCGGCACCAGTTCCATCTAATTTGATCACCTTTCCTTTTCCAAATCGTTCGTGTTCAACATTGAATCCAACCTTTAGATCCAATTCGCTGCCACTTTTTGGTGCTGATGGAGTTGCTTTGGAGACTGGCTTTAAAGATTTCGAGGCAAATCCTTTGTTCAATCCTCCTAAACCTCCCATACCTGCAGGATTTTCAAATGCACTTGTTCGACCTCCACTTAGAGAAACACCGCGTCCTCTTTCTGGCGTTTCAAAATGCAAATATTCAGGTGCAATTTCCTCGATAAAGCGACTCGGTTCTGATGTGATTAAATTTCCCCACTGAAATCTGGATTTTGCATAAGATAATGTGCAAGTTTCTTTTGCTCGCGTCACAGCGACGTAGAAAAGCCTTCGTTCTTCTTCCAATTCCGTTCTGGAATTAAGTGCCATTTGCGATGGGAATAAATTCTCTTCCAAGCCAACTAAATAAACATGTGGAAATTCCAGTCCTTTACTCGAGTGTATCGTCATTAAAGTTACGTGATTTCGATCGTTATTCTTGTCTTCGTCAGCATCGGTCAATAACGCAACGTCCAGCATGAATTCTGACAAGGCCTTGGATTCACCTTCCTCTCGAGAAATTGTAAATTCCTTGATTCCGCTTAGCAATTCCTCGACGTTTTGATAGCGTTCCACTTCTTCTGGTCCCTTGTCTTTGTCTGATCGCATTTCTTTTAAAATCCCCGACATTTTCGCAATTTCTTGCGCCAATGTGTAAGCGTCCAATTTATCGAGTTGTGCACTGAAACTTTTAATCATCGTCACAAAATCAATGATGCGGTTTCGTGTTCCAGTATTGATCTTTACTGGGTATTGCTGAAAATTATTGATTACATCCCATGGAGATATACCGAAATCGTTGGCTGCAATTTGAACCGCTTGAAAGCTAGTAAGTCCAATTCCTCGTTTGGGATAATTAATCACACGCTTTAATGCTTCCGTATCTTGTGGATTTGCCGTCAGTCGGAAATAAGCGAGTAAATCTTTTATTTCTTTCCTTTGATAAAAAGACAGACCACCATAAATTTTGTATGGGATATTCAATTTACGCAAGGATTCCTCAAAAGAACGAGATTGTCTATTTGTTCGATATAAAATCGCGAAATCATTGTATGTCAGGCCGGCTCCTTTGCTTTTATCAAAAATTTTATTGGTGATTATTTTTCCCTCTTCATTGTCCGTAAGTGTCCTAACGACATTTAATTTCTGTCCATCTGTATTATCCGTCCAAACGTTTTTTTTAATTTGATCCTGATTTCTAGCGATAACACTATTCGCTGCCTCAACAATATTCTTAGTGCTTCTATAATTTTGTTCCAGTTTGAAGAGTTTGAAGTCTGGATAATCCTTTTTAAAGTTGAGTATGTTTTGAATATTTGCTCCTCGGAATGAGTAGATACTCTGAGCATCATCTCCAACCACACAAATATTCTCATAAACGGCAGCAAGCTTTTTCACGATGAGGTATTGCGCATAGTTGGTATCCTGGTACTCATCTACCAAAATGTATTTAAACTTGTGTTGATAATGCGTTAGTACGTCTGGAAAGTCTCGAAGAAGCACATTTGTATTGTACAACAGGTCGTCGAAATCCATCGCGCCAGCATTAAAACAGCGTTGTACATACGTTTTATAAATACGCGCCATTTCGGTGCGCTTGGCTAATTTATCCTCCGCTTGAATATCTGGGTTTTGTGCATAGGCTTCAGCAGAAATTAAATTATTTTTCGCGGATGAGATTCGTCCCAATACGTTTCCTGGTTTATAAGCTTTGTCATCTAAATTGAACTGTTTAATGATCTCCTTAAGCAGACTTTTAGAATCCTGTGTATCGTAGATTGTGAAATTACTAGGGTATCCCAAACGGTCTGCGTTGTAACGCAGAATTCTAGAAAACACGGAGTGAAACGTACCCATCGTAATGTTTTTAGCCTCGCTTCCTCCGACAATACTTCCAATTCGTCCCGTCATTTCCTTGGCTGCCTTGTTGGTAAATGTCAGCGCCATGATATTGAACGGATCTACTTTCTGCTCCATCATATAAGCAATACGAAAAGTGAGTACACGCGTTTTACCAGAACCCGCTCCGGCAATCACCATCGTTGGTCCCTCAATATTTTTTACAGCCTCAAGCTGACTACTATTTAGTTCGTCCAAGTAACTCATTCAGATCAATTTTAAAGGCATTAGGAGGTTGAGATGCCAGCTCAAACAAAGTTAGAAATAAAGAATTAGCCAATGATTCGATCTTTGGAATCTTTTGAACGGAAATTCGAAAAAAATAATCATCAGTAAAGGAATCAAATGGAAAATGAAGTTCGATATTCTTATCAAATAAAGGCTACAGATTCTTCCAATAAATCGTTAACTTTGTCAGCTGAAAAGAAATTTAATAGTTGAGAATGAGTCACGGAATTAAGCCCGGAGTGGCAACTGGAGATGAAGTACAAAAAATCTTTGCTTATGCAAAAGAGAAAGGATTTGCACTTCCCGCTGTAAATGTTACAAATACGAGCACGGTGAATGCTGTTATGGAAGCAGCTTCAATGATGAATTCACCTGTGATTATTCAATTTTCAAATGGTGGAGCTCAGTTTTACGCCGGAAAAGGTCTCGTGAATGATAATTATGAAGCAAGTGTCGCTGGAGCAATTTCTGGTGCTAGACACGTGCATGCGCTAGCAGAATTATATGGTGCGACAGTTATTTTACATACAGATCATGCTGCGCGTAATTTGTTGCCTTGGATCGACGGTTTACTTGATGCGAGTGAAGCATTTCATAAAGAAACAGGTAAATCATTGTTTAGTTCTCACATGATCGATCTTTCCGAAGAGCCAATTGAAGAAAACATTGCAACGTGTAAGGAGTACTTGACTCGAATGCATAAGATTGGAATGACATTGGAAATCGAACTTGGAATCACCGGTGGAGAAGAAGATGGCGTTGATAATTCAGATGTTGATTCTTCAAAATTGTACACCCAACCGGAAGAAGTAGCTTACGCTTATGAAGAATTAAGCAAGATTAGCCACCGGTTCACAATTGCCGCGTCTTTCGGAAATGTTCACGGGGTATACAAACCTGGAAACGTTGTGCTGACTCCAAAGATTTTATTGAATTCTCAGAATTTTATCCAAGAAAAATACAATACTGGACATAACCCAGTGGATTTTGTTTTCCACGGAGGGTCGGGGTCCACGTTAGAAGAAATTCGTGAAGCAATAGGTTATGGAGTTATCAAAATGAACATTGATACCGACTTGCAATTTGCCTTTACCGAAGGAACGCGAGATTATATTGTCAATAATGTTGAGTATCTTAAAACTCAGATCGGAAATCCAGATGGAGAGGACCAACCAAATAAAAAGTATTACGATCCAAGAAAATGGATTCGTGATGGTGAGTTGACGTTTATCAAACGTTTGGAGCGTTCTTTCAGTGATTTGAACAACGTTAACACGTTGGCGGAGTAGAAACGAAATTATAAAATTGTGGATGGTCAATTGCACCGTTCAAAATGAAAACGAATATGGGTTGGTTTAAAAGAGAAAAAGAAGGGATTACAACTTCAACGAGAGAGAAGCGTGAAACACCTGAAGGATTGTGGGAGAAATGTTCCAATTGTAAAACGATTTTTTCACATGATGACCTCGAAATGAACGCGTATGTTTGCAATCGTTGTAATCACCACGAAAGAATTGGGTCTGAAGAGTATTTCCAATTGTTGTTTGACGATGGAAAGTACACAGAGTTAGATGCAAAATTGGTAGCAGGAGATCCATTGAAATTCGAAGACACAAAAAAATATACGGACCGAATCAAGAACACGCAAGCCAAAACAGGTTTGAAGGATGCGATTCGAACAGCGAAAGGAAAGCTCGATGGTGAAATGTTTGTCATTGCAGCAATGGACTTTTCATTTATCGGTGGTTCTATGGGATCGGTGATGGGAGAAAAGATTGCACGAGCGATTGATGCAGCGATAAAAGCGAAAGCACCTTTCATGATTATTTCAAAATCAGGTGGAGCACGAATGATGGAAGCAGGACTTTCATTAATGCAAATGGCGAAAGTTTCAGGGAAGCTCGGTCAGCTTTCTGAAGCGAAATTACCATACATTTCCTTCCTTACGGACCCTACAACTGGAGGAGTTACGGCTTCTTTTGCAATGTTAGGAGATATTAATATTGCTGAACCAGATGCGCTGATTGCATTTGCAGGACCTCGTGTTGTAAGAGAAACAATTGGTCGTGATTTACCAGATGGTTTTCAAAAGTCCGAATTCGTTTTGGAACATGGCTTCCTTGATTACATCGTAGATCGAACAGAACTAAAAGAAACTTTGGCATTATCGCTGAAGTTATTCAGATCATAAAAAAAGGGACTTTTGTCCCTTTTTTATTTACTTCTTGTTTTTCTGAGCTTCTTTTTCAGCTTTCTTAGCTTCGCGCTTCTCTTTTTGTTGGGCTGCTTGTTGCGTCATCTTTTCTTGCATTTTAGGCAGAACAAATTTGGCATAGAGAATAGCAACGACTCCGATAATCACTGCGAGTAATCCGTACATCATAATGTTAAATAGTTTGTAAATTGAATCGAAAAGTAGAAATAAAATTACTTTGATTTATTAGAAAATTTAGCTTTCGTGTTGTCAATCTAATCAAATACCTATCTTTGCACCGTCGATTCTCGAAAGTCGAGGTCGGTACATAAAAATTATTTACATAAATATTGGCATGTATATAGATTCAGCTAAGAAGAAAGAAATCTTCAAACAACACGGAGGATCAGAAGCAAACACTGGTTCTGCAGAAGGACAAATTGCATTATTCACTTTCCGTATCACTAACTTAACAGAGCATTTGAAAAAGAACCGTAAAGATTACGGAACACAACGTGCACTTCAGTTATTGGTAGGTAAGCGTCGTAGTTTGTTAGACTATTTGAAATCTAAAGATATCGAGAGATATCGTGCAATTGTGAAAGAATTAGGGTTACGTCGTTAATTTTTTCCATAAACATCTTGAAGAGGGGGCAGTCGAATTCGTTTCGGGTGTCCCTTTTTTTGCTGAATTTTTCAGTTGATTTTGAATCAACTGAATAAACAAGTAAACAAATAAATATGAATATAGGAACAACAAAGTCCATCACTACCGGAGGCAAGGAAATCTCCATTGAAACCGGAAAATTGGCGAAACAAGCCGATGGTTCGGTAGTGTTACGAATGGGCGACACAATGATTCTCGCAACAGTAGTTGCGGCAAAAGAAGCAAGAGAAGGAGTAGATTTCTTGCCTTTAACAGTAGATTACAAAGAAAAATTTGCAGCTGACGGCCGCATCCCTGGAGGTTTCTTCAGACGTGAAGCACGTCCATCTGAGCGCGAAATTTTGGTAATGCGTATCGTTGATCGTGCGCTTCGTCCACTTTTCCCAGATGATTATCACGCAGAAGTGCAGTTAATGATGCAATTGATCGCTTATGATGGTGTAAACAGTCCAGACGCTTTGGTTGGATTCGCAGCATCTACAGCAATCGCAGTTTCTGACATTCCGTTCAACGGACCAATGTCTGAAGTACGCGTAGGTCGTATCGATGGTGAGTATATCATCAACCCTACCTTAGAAGAAATGAAGCAATCAGATATCGACTGTATCATCGCTGGTACAATCGAAAATATCGTGATGGTGGAAGGTGAAATGGAAGAAATCGCTGAGGCAGAATTGGTGGATATCATCAAAATCGCTCACGATGCTATCAAGGAACAGTGTCAATTCCAATTGGATTTGGCTGCAATGGTTCCAGCATCTTCTCCGAAAAGAGAATACAGTCACGAAGATCACAACGATGAGATTCGCGATAAAGTAATGGCTTTCGCTTACGATAAGTGTCGTGAGGTTGCAAAACAAGGATTGGCTTCGAAAGAAAAAAGATCTGAATTGTTCGGTGCTGTGAAAGAAGAGTACATCGCTTCTTTGTCTGAAGAAGAATTAGAGGCAGAGCAAAAATACATTTCTGTGTATTTCAAATCGGCAATGAAAAAAGCAGTTCGCGATACCATGTTGAATGACAACATCCGTTTGGACGGTCGTAAGTTTGATGAGGTTCGTCCAATCTGGGCTGAAGTAGATTACTTGCCAACAGCTCATGGATCTGCAGTATTTACACGTGGAGAAACGCAATCGTTAACAACATTGACCCTTGGTGGTAAAATGGATGAGCAAATGATTGATGATGTGACGTTTAAAGGGACAACAAACTTTATGTTGCATTACAACTTCCCGCCATTCTCAACAGGTGAAGCAAGACCGATTAGAGGGACTTCTCGTCGTGAGGTTGGACACGGTAACTTAGCTTTACGTGCTTTGAAACCAGTTCTTCCAGAGGATAATTCATATACAATTCGATTGGTGTCTGAGATTCTAGAATCAAACGGTTCTTCCTCTATGGCAACGGTTTGTGCAGGAACACTTGCTCTTATGGACGGTGGTGTACAAATTAAAGCGCCAGTATCAGGTATCGCAATGGGATTGGTTGCTGACGGTGGTAAATTCGCAGTGCTTTCAGATATCTTAGGAGATGAAGATCACCTTGGAGACATGGACTTTAAAGTAACTGGAACTTCAAAAGGGATCACCGCTTGTCAAATGGACATCAAAGTAGATGGACTTCCATACGAAGTGTTAATTCAAGCATTGGAGCAAGCAAAAGCAGGTCGTTTACATATTTTGGAAAAAATTGTTGAGACAATCGCAGCGCCGAATGAAACTTTGAAGCCACATACTCCAAGAATTGAGGCATTCGTTGTACCAAACGATATGATTGGTGCGATAATCGGACCTGGAGGAAAAATCATCCAACAACTTCAAAAAGACACGAACACCAATATTACTATTGAGGAGTTAGAGTCAGGTGAAGGAAAAGTTCAGGTAATGTCTAACAATGCTGACGATATGGCAGCTGCTGTTAGTTCGATTAAATTGATTGCTTTCCCACCACAAGTGGAAGAAGGAGCTGAATATGAAGGAAAAATCAAGTCGCTACAAGCGTACGGAGTTTTCGTTGAAATCGTTCCAGGAACAGACGGATTGATTCACATTTCTGAATTTGCACACGAACGCATTACTAAAATGGAAGAAGTTTGTAAAGAAGGAGACGTCGTTAAATTTAAAGTTTTAGGTAAAGATCCAAAAACGCGCAAGTGGAAACTTTCACGTAAAGTGCTTTTGCCAAAACCAGAACGTCAAGAGCAATCTGAAGCTTAATAAGTCAAGGGTTTACGCTCAAAATAATGAAACGCAGGTCAGAAGATCTGCGTTTTTTTTGTTAACTTTCTTTAATAAAAAAATTTTATGTCTTTTTTCTGTTGCTCACGGCATCGTTCAGTTTTGGACAGGATCAGCTAGTATCTGGTAAGGTTTTCGACCTGTCGCGTCAACCAGTTGTTGGAGCCAAGTTACTTGACATTCATGGTAATGCCCTATGCGAAGCAACTGATGAAAGCGGAGCGTTTTCTTTCGAAGGTAAAGTAGGGGATAGGTTTGGGATAGACAAGTATGGTTACGATCTCGTTTGGAAAACTATAGAAAATGGGGTTTTCGAATATAAAATCGTGCTAGACGTTAAAATACAAGAGATTGAGCTAATTTCAATTAGTAGACAAACCTCGCAAGAAGCTCTTGACATTCGTAATGTGAATATTATTGATTATCAGCCATTAAATGGTTGTATCCTTACCCTTAAAAAAGAAAAAACAACGTACTATCTTGGTTTGGATAGCATTCAAAAACAAGGTATAAGTTTCCCGCTCACCATAGAGCGCCCGCGTGAATTGTTTTTTGATTGCAATAAAAGTGCCTATATACTGTCCGCGGATTCAGCCTTTCAATATGCTTTGTTAGATTCAGGACTGGTAATCTTGGCGGAGATTGGTATTGAAGAGTTTGATCAATACATTCGGCCTTGTGTTTCTCGGTTCGACAATCGTTTGGTTTTTAGAAGCTATTCCGACTACAACAAAAGCTACGACTTAGTGATGTACGATTCTGCAGTAGCGCGTCCAATTTTTAATCGAAAAGATAAAATAGGCTATCAGATGGCCTGGGAAAGTGCAGTAGCTGTCGGTCAGAACGTAGACCCTATTGATGGAGATACGCTGGCAAATCCTGTTTTACTTCGTCAACAGCAACGTAGAAAGGTTTATGGCGTGAACGATACTGGAGAGGCTTTTGAAAGGTCTCTTTACGAACAGGAACTAGCCGCTTCTAAAGAACAAATTGCTGCTATGAGTACCTTTAATACGGATACGGTCATGCCTCGTAGGAGTAACGATAATCCTTTTGGTTCACCTGATGCTTGGTCAATGGCGGGTAACTGGGAACAAAATATAGCGGCCTACATGATTTACACCCAGCCTATTAAAATGCGAACGTTTCAGATTGGTAATTTCATGGCTATTGTCGATTACGATACGAATAGAATCTATTTACTTGATCATTACGGTTATGAAATTAAACGATTTGATTTTGAATTATCTACGGACATAAAAAATATATTGCAGGATCGATCTACCCAATTCCTTTATCTGTTTGCAAGAGAGGGAGGTAATTACAAGGTGTATGGATTGAATGCATTTACAGGTCAAGTGATGTATCTAAAAAACTTCGGTAAAATGCCACATACAGAACAGGCCGTAGTCTATGATAATTACTTGTATTACAAAGTTTTGGATCGTGATTTCTTCGGTATCGAAAGAGTTAGACTGCCCGAAATGAAATTCTTCGAATAAAACTACCCTTTGGCTAGATAAATATCAAAGGTCACTGCAAGATTCCCGTTTGTATCTTCTAAAATTATCGGTAAAATGCGCGCTTCTGCTTTCTTTTGCGAGGCCCATGGATCCTTGTCAATATGGGGGTCACCCGAGAAATAAATCTGCGAAATCAACTCTTTATGCTCAGGATGTGTAACTCTGAAATGAATGTGTGCGGGACGGTACAACTTTCCATTGAGATATTTTCCAGGTAAAATTGTTTGAAACCCATAATTACCATCCAGATCTGAAGATTGCTGCGCACGATGCAAAAAGTCATCCGATTTGTTATCATAACTTCCTTCGGTATCGCAATGCCAAATTTCAACCTTCGCGTTTTCCAAAGCTGTGGTGCAGTCATCCGTATAAACTTTTCCTTTCAAGTTCACCTTCGATCCGTTCAGTCCTTCAAAAATCATGTCGGAACGGACGGGCGCATTGGGTCGATAAAATGGTCCTAAAATATCGTCGGTGGTGTCGCAATCTCCGCGGTGTGATGAATTGGGGAGTTTCGATTCTACTGATTCGCGAGCGCTCACTTGCCCAAATGTTGAAATAGCGAAAGCCGCGAGGGCAGATGTTCGAAGGAAATCTTTGCGGTCCATAGTTTGTTTTATTTATGATACAACTGAGTGTAACCAAAGTTCATGCCGTGTCGTTGAATTTAAAGAAAGATTTTTAAAACGCCTTTTCTCTTTATCCAAAAACGCTATTCTAAATTAAACGTTATCTTTAGGTGTAAATCAAAATTTGAATAAAATGGCAAGTAAAAGAACGCTTAAAAAACAAATTAAAAGTATCACTTATGATGTTTTGGATGAGGCAGATTATTTAATCGAATCTGGACACAAAGGAGCGGATAAAGCGGATAAGTTGATGGATGAGGCTGCAGACTTTTATGAGGAAATGGTTGCAAAGGTGAACGCAGCTAAAATTAAAAAAGAGTTTAAAGCAGTAGCACAAGAAGTTGAAGCTGCAGGAAAGAAATTTACCGATAAGTTGAATTCAATAGGATAAGTCTAGCTTTCATTTAGATGAATCGATTCAACCCAAAATCAATGATAACCATTGCGGCACTTTTTGTGTTCGCAATGATATTGTTAGTAACACCGAAAGATCAAAATGCAACGTTTTGGTACTCGATCGCTGTTGCTGGCTTGATGGTGACGTTTTGGCTTTTTGAAGTTATTCCTATCTATGTGACGGCTTTGTTCCCGTTTATATTCTCAATACCACTCGGAATACTTACTCCAGATGATCTTACCAGTGCCTATGGTCACAAGTACATTTATTTGTTTTTTGGCGGATTTGTGTTGTCGCTTGCACTAGAAAAGTGGGATGTCCACAAGCAAATCGCCGAATCAATAATTCGACTGGTAGGAACCTCCAAGCCGAGAATTATTCTTGGCTTTCTTCTCAGTACTGGACTTCTTAGTATGTGGATTTCCAATACGGCCACTGCTTTAATGATGCTCCCAATGGCACTAGCAGTGCTCTCGAAAGTTCCCAAAAAAGGCAAGTCCAAATTTCCTGTATTTTTATTGCTCTCAGTGGCTTATGGAGCGAGTGTTGGAGGTATGGCCACATTAGTTGGTTCTCCCCCGAATATTTTAATGGCTGGTCTACTTGAAGACAATTATCAAATCAGCATTAGTTTTATCGACTGGTTGAAAGTTGGGCTTCCATTAAGCATTGTGATTCTTGGATTGGTATTCCTTTTCTTCGTAATTCTCTTAGGGAAAGAGCGAAAGGAACGTATCGAAAATGTAAAAAATGAAAAAATTCCTTGGACTAAAAATCAACTGCGTGTTTTGTTGATCTTTTTGGCAATCGTTTTACTATGGTCTTTCAGAGTGCCTGTCACAGGGAATCTTCCTTTCAACTATTCGGACGAAGGTGTGGCTGTCCTCGGGGCGATCATGCTATTTTTTGTTCCGTCTACAGAGAAGAAAAACAAACTGCTAGATTGGAAGGATACGCGAAAACTTCCTTGGGGAATATTAATCCTGTTTGGCGGTGGAATGGCCCTGGCCAAAATGCTTGAGGTCAATAACGTAGTTCAGGAGCTCTCAACAGTTTTTGAAAACTATGCAACAGCTCCCTTGTTCGTGCTTCTAGGAATTCTAATTACAATCGCAATTTTCGGAACAGAGATCATGTCAAATATGGCGCTAGTTTCCGTATTTGTTCCCGTTGTAGCGGCATTCGCGTTGCAGTCTGACTTAGAAATTCTACAGTTATGTATGCCGATAACGTTGGCTGCGAGTTGTGCATTCATGTTGCCAGTTGGAACTCCACCAAACGCGATCGTTTTCTCCTCGGGTCAGCTAACAATAAGTCAAATGGCAAAAACCGGATTTGTACTCAACATCGTAAGTGTTATAGTGATCCTCGTTTTTTCATTACTATTTCTATCTTAAATACAAACAATTCGAATTAATGAAGGTTCTCTTATCCCCGGCGAAAGCTATAGATATGTCAAAAAGAGCAAATACGGCGGAAACTTGCGTGCCCATGTTTCTCAATGAAGCAGATGGATTAATGAAGAAAATGCGCAAATTTTCTGCGAACAAGATTGGTAAAATGATGCATCTGTCGAAAGAGTTGGCAGAATTGAATTTTGAAAGAAATCAGGATTGGAAGTCTGAAGTCAAATTGGGGGCGGAAACAACACACGCAATCGCGGCTTTTAATGGGGAGGTTTATCGCGGATTCGATGCGCTCACATTAGATGCCGCTGGACTAAAAATCGCACAGGACAAGGTGCGCATTCTTTCCGGGTTGTATGGTCTGTTGAAGCCGCTTGATGTCATTTACCCATACCGCCTTGAGATGGGAACGAAGTGGGCCGTGACTCCAACAAAAAAATCATTGTATCAGTTTTGGGGAGATAAAATTGCCAACGCAATAGAGGAGGAAGAGCAGGAAGTTATCGTGAATTGCGCGTCTGCGGAATATTTCAAAGCAGCGAAACTGAACAAACTCAAAGCCCGCGTGATCACACCCGTATTCAAAGATTTAAAAAACGGCGATTACAAGGTGATCATGGTATATGCAAAGCAATCCCGTGGAGCCATGGCAAGATATATTGTCGATAATGACATTACTGACGCAGAACAAATTAAGAATTTTAACGAGGGAGGTTATCGTTTTGACGCGAACCTTTCTTCAGAAGACGAGTGGGTTTTTACTCGATAATTCAGGTTATTGCCTTCGGCACGATATTCGATCTTAGTGTATTTCGCTGAACCAAATCAAGGCGAAGTTGTAAATTAGTATATGAAAGCAATGCACTGGAGTTTTATTCTTCCGATTTTTATTTTGATTAGTTGTGCCAGTAACAGTCAGAATGAGAAGGTATTGCACTCAAAAGAACAATTCCAACAATGGAGTTCGAAGCCACTCTATCAGAAATACGGACAGGTCTCCTCGCTCAAAATCGTTTACGATAATAAAACCAAAAAATTACACTTCGTTTCTTCGGAAGAGTTCGAATATCACTACGAATTCTGCATGAAAAGACTTGGGTTTCCGAATGATCTGGGTGCTTTTAATGACGAAATGTATTCTGGAGAAACGGATCGTCATTTTCTTCTGGCCAATATCAATTATTATCAAGCTCTGGATAAATACACCCTCGAGATTGGACCGTCAGATCGAATGAGTAAGAAACAATTAAAATTGCTGTTCAAGGAAGTGCAAAAGGAGGTTTTTTTCGCTGATAATTTATATTTAATGCTGAATACGGCTCATATTATTTCAGTCATGAAAGGGGATTCGGAAATTCCCTCCATTACACCTTCCGAAATTTACAACGGACAAAAGTACCAGCCAATTTCAAAATATCACTCCTTTGGAAGGTTACGTGTGATCAATGATTGGGAAAAAGAGAGAGATTCCATTCAACCGACAGACATTATTATTATAGATGATATTCCAGCGGTTTTTCCTTTAGTTCAAGGGGTGATTGTAACGCAATTTCAAACTCCATTGAGCCATGTGACGCTTTTAGGACAGAATCGAAAGATTCCAATCTGTGCACATACCAATATCTTTGGAATTAAATCGATTTTGGAAATGAACGGTCAAGTCGTTTCGTTTACGGTTGAGCAGGACACTTTCAAGATGGAAAAATCGGATGTGAGTTTGAATAACATCTGGCAGCAAGGCACTCCCATTAAATTGGGAATTAATACGCGCATCGATAGTTTGATTCCTGTAGAACTATTGGATGACAAGCTAAGTCACGTTGTTGGATGCAAGGCGGCGAACTTTGGAGAGTTGTACAAGTATTCGAAAAAAGTCAATTTTAAAACGCCAGAATCAGCTTTTGCCGTTCCATTTTTTTACTACGATCAGCACGTGAGCAAGAGTGGCGCCCAACAAAAGATAGAGGCGCTTTTAACGAAAAATAATCGATCCAGAAATGCGGCGGAAATTCAGAAAGATCTTAAAGAAATTCGGGAATTGATTCAAACGACTGAGGTCAATGCAGCGTTATTAAAAAATGTCGAAAGGATGATTTTAAAGTCTGGAGACTTCCGAAGAATGCGTTTTCGTTCTTCCACCAATGCTGAAGATCGCGAGGGTTTCTCTGGTGCGGGAATTTATGAGTCTGAGACGGGAGAAATTGGCAATCCGATTAAGCCAATCGATCTCGCGATGGTAAAAGTATGGGCTAGTTTGTGGTCTTACAATGCCTTTATGGAACGCGAAGCTTTTAACATCGATCACAGTACTGTTGCTATGGGGATTCTGGTGCATCGCTCTTTTCCAGATGAAGCAGTGAATGGCGTAGCAATTACAAGTAATTTATATCGAGACGATTATCTTGGTTTTGTGGTAAATGCGCAGCTCGGAGACGAAAGCGTTGTGCAGCCTTCCAGCGAAATAAAATGTGATGAATTTATTTGCTACCCGGACGAAACAGTTTCCGTTTATGGAAAGTCGGATTCGGGTATTGATATTATTAACTATTCGTCGCTGAATAATGGTCAACTCGTCATGACAGAAGCCGAAATTCAAAACTTAGCGAATGTTCTCGAGTTAATCAAAAGAAAGTATCTTCGTTCCCATTACACAAGAGAAACTTATTTTAATTTCGCGCTCGATGTTGAATTTAAACTGGATAAAGAAACAAGACAGCTCTACGTCAAACAAATGCGGATTTACAATCGTTAGTTTCTCGCTATTTGTTCCTTTAGTAACGATCTTTCTTTTGTTTACGTCTTATTCCTTGGGACAAAACACTAAAGACTCTTTGAATTACATGGATAGTGCTCGAATTGAAATGGATTCCTTAAAAATGGAAGTTTTTCAGGCACACCAAACGCTTGATTCGCTTTTAAGCCTTCTTGACTCGAATTATTTCAGAAATGACTTATCTGAAGATGGTATCCGATTTCGATTGGATTCTTTACGTGCAATTAGAAGTGCGGCCGATACGATTAAACTCGTCGTTCGAAAGCCCAATTTGTACTTTGAATATGGAAAACAGAAAGCCTGGCTTCAACTGCCGAATGGGAGTGTAGTGAAAAAAGAAATGGAAATAAGTCAGCACATAGACTCTTTTCTTGTTGATAGGATTAAAGGTTTGTATTTAATTCAAATGAATCGAGAAGGTGAGCCTGTTTACGGTGGTTATTGGAACAAGAAAAGTTACATTTCTGACGTCGTTCAATTCAATGATCGAGGCAAACCCGCGCTCATTTGGGAGAAATCCTTTGGGACATTTCGAATGAAGGAATTTGTGGGCGAAGATGAATAATCCAAAGATAGGATGCAATTGAGAATACTATGAGAAAGTGGCTCGGAAGAATATTTATTGGTGTCATGGCGATCATCGTTATTTGGTTTGCGTATGTGAGATTTACCGCCGCTGAAACAGGAGACCCAGCACCAGAAATTGAAGCACAATTATTCAATGGTGAATTGTTCAAATTGTCTGATCTCCGTGGAGGTTATGTTCTACTTGACTTCTGGGGGACGTGGTGTGGTCCTTGTCGCGCTGAGAATCGCGAACTCGTAGATTTTTACGAAAAGAACAAATCAAAAGTCACAGTTGTTTCCATCGCTTTAGAGAAGGATAAGAGCAATTGGGCGCGAGTTCGAGAGATCGATGGTTTGATTTGGAAACACCATATTGTTCAGGAGAATAGTTTTGTCATGGGATCAGCTATCGCAAGAAATTACGGTGTTTCATCCATTCCGAGTAAATTTTTACTTGATCCTGACGGTGTGATTATCTCTACAGGTAGTTTCGCAGAAATGCAGGGACTTATTCGTTGAAGGAAAAATCTTCATTTTTTTCAATGATATCCCAGGTGTGATCGGCTAATAAGCGAACCGTCGCAACATATTCAAACGATTTTTTGGAACGCCCCCATTGATCCGGTGCAATCAGCGAGAGCAGAAAGGTACGATTCTCCTTTTCGTAAAGATGATAAATATGATTTATCAAAGGTTCAAAACGCATTTCGGCACTGTAAATTATTTCTGAAATGACTTTTCTATCCTGAAGTGATTTCGCTTGATCTGCCAATAATTGCATTTGTTGACGGATTTGATCCATCTGCATATCCGTTTGATGTTCCATTGCTGAGAGTGCACGCCCCTTCAACTTTCCTTGATCTTCAGGTTTGATCACCGCGGAACCAGTATGATGACCGTATTCCAGAGTACTTGGTGTTTCCGTTATTTTATCGGGATCGATAGGATTTTTAAAATCTTCAGCCATGAATCAAAGATACGAAAGTCCTCCTTCAGTTCAAATTAGATTCTGCATGGAATTGTTATTTTTGGAGACAATGCGAAAGTATTTTTTAATAATCACTATATGTCTCTGTAGCTCAGCTGCTTCTGCGCAATCGGTTTTGGATGAGCCGAATCCAGTGAAGTTCTGGATGCAGCATTACCTTGAAGCGATCCGTAAAGATGGATTCGGGCCAACAGTGCATGCTCGAAATATGTATCATGTTTCCGCAGTTCTTTATGACACATGGTTGATTTACAATCCTTCAAAAGGTACTCCTTTGTTTTTAGGGAAAACGGTCAATGATTTTGAATTCGCAATTGAAGATTTTGAACCCGAGGGAGATCGCGATAGCTCTATGCTAGTCAGCATGAACTATGCGGTGTTTCATTTGCTGAAACTGCGGTTTTCTGAATACTCAAGTAAGGTGAGGGTTCTCGATGATTGGATTTTTGCAATGGAGGATCTCGGTCTCAGACCTGGCTTTACCAGTTCTGATTACAGTGAAGGTTCTCCTGCAGCGCTTGGCGTTCATGTCGCCGAATTGATGTATGAATTTGGCTTGCTGGAAGGAGCAGGTGATGATCAAGGATATGAAGGCCCTGGGGTCAGTCCTGCAAATCCATTCATGCGGCCCAATATTCCTGGAAACAAAGGATTGGAAAACGAAAATCGCTGGCAACCTCTCTCCATTCGATCTTATTTGGATGAAAAGGGTTGGGACAGTACTTTATTGGACTGGAATCTCCTATTGATTCCTTCGACGGATGATTTTCTCACGCCACATTGGGGTATTTTGCAACCATTCGCTATTCCAGACAGTGATCAGGAAATGCTAACGCGTGATGGAACTCATTTTAAAGTGCACAACGATCCAGGTCCGCCTCCTTTTGTTTCAGAAACGGATTCGCTCGATTTCTTTGAAGCATATCAATGGAATTTTTCTCTCGTGGCGTCATGGAGTGGGCACAACGATCCGAACAATCCAGTGATGATCGATATTTCACCCTCAGCGATTGGATCCACCAAAGGAATGCTTCCCAAAACATTTGAGGAGTATCAGAAGTTTTATCATTTTTCCGAAGGAGGGACAGAAACGAAACCACAAAAAAAGAATCCGATAACTGGGAAGCCATACGTGCCTAATTTGGTTAAGAGAGGTGACTACACTCGCGTTTCTGCCGAATACTGGGTAGACGCGGTCAATACTTATGCTCCCCCAGGACATTGGATTAAAATGATGCATGACGTGTGCGAAAACCCTGAGTTTGAAAAAAGATGGATGGGAAAAGGTCCTTTACTTTCTGATCTGGAATGGTCCATTAAATCACATGTTTTGATGACGGGAGCCCTACACGATGCCGCAATTTCGGCTTGGAGTATAAAGGCGTATTACGACTACATCAGGCCTATTTCGGCCATTCGATGGATGTCGGATAATGGACAGAGTTCCGATAGTCTTATGCCAAGGTATCACCGCAATGGACTCCCGCTAATTGAAGGAAAGATTGAGTTGGTAAAGGAAAATGACCCGCTTATTGGCGAGAACAAAGAGCACTTAAATAAACTGAAAATTTGGACTTGGCGCGGTCCTGATTACGTAAATGATGTGGATGAAGATTTGGCAGGGGTTGGGTGGATTTTAGCCGAGAATTGGTGGCCGTATCAAAGATATTCATTCGTTACACCACCTTTTGCTGGTTATGTTTCAGGACATTCTTGTTTTTCAATTGCCGCCGCTACTGTAATGGAGTCAATAACGGGTTCGGAATATTTTCCGGGTGGATTGAGAGAAGAGCAACTGGATGTGGATTTTTTAGAATTTGAAAAAGGACCTTCAGAACCAATAACATTGCAATGGGCAACATACAGAGAAGCAGCCGATGAAACCTGTTTGTCTCGAATTTGGGGTGGGATTCACCCTCCAGTCGATGACGTTGAAGGAAGAAAGGTAGGAGAGAAGGTCGCCCAGGATGCAATTATGTTTGCGAAAACGATTTTTAAATAGCAGGAGCAAGCAATTTAACTTGCACATTTTTAACGTGTATGAATATATTTCAAATGAAAAAAGAAAATGGACTGCTACTTGTAGCTATCTGCATGTTTGTACTTTACGCTCTTGGTATCGTGTTTCCAGATTCATTCTGGGGATTGCATTACCCCGCTTTTCTGTCGAACAATTTTGGAGTGATTTTTATTGTTCTAGCAATTGTTTCAACTCTTTATTTTCAGAATCGCAATCCTTGGGTTTGGCTTTTGAAAGAAAGTAAAAACGCAATGATTTGGCGCTTTGGACTCGCATTTGTGGGCTTTATTCTTTTTTACAAAATGCCGATTTTTAATGATGTCTACGGAGATTCACTTCAAATGCTTCCCAATCGTGATTTAGCACAAGAATCTCTAGACCCTGTTTTTTTGAAAAAGATTTTCAGTTTTGATTTTACGAATTTTAAACTTGGAACAGGAACTACTTTCGGTCTTGTTGGTTGGATTTCGTACCAAGCTCAAATTTCAGTTTACGATGCCTTTCGGATGATTGGAGCAATTTGTGGGGCAGGCTATATTTATTTTATGCTTGCGAGTATACACCGCTTAACAAGCCAACGCATTCAAAGGGTTTTACTTACCATTGTTGTATTTGGAGCGCCTCTATTGCTGACTTTTTGCGGTCATATTGAAATTTACGCACCTGTTTATTTCTTTCTCGCGGTTTTCTGGTATTTGGTGATTCGATATCATGAAAAGCCCTCAACATTGGGAGTGGCGCTTTTATTCGTTGTGGCTCTATTAAATTTTAAATTTCACGTGACTGGATTTCTCACAATAGTAACAGCACTAATTATGACAGTGTTGCAATACAGACGGTCAAAAGGATGGGGAACCAATTGGAAAAATTTATTTCTGGCAGTCATTATGCCTGTCTATCTGCTTGGAATCTATGTCTACACCATGGTGACTCGAAGTACGTTTGGCGCGAGAAGTTATTCCGAAGAAACAATTTTCGACGTTGTGTTTTTACCTATTAAATCAAGCGAAGGACCGCCCTTGGATCGCTACAATCTCTTTAGTTCAGCGCATTTCTTTGACTTCTTCAATTTATGGTTTCTGTGGTCAGCTGGAGCACTTTTCCTTATTTTAAGTTTGCTCCTTTTTTACAGGAAAAGAATTGATTTCGCACATCCCTTGGTTCAGGTGATGGGCGTTTCATTGTTGATTTACCTCCCGATATTCTTCGTTCTAAACCCGCTTCTTTCAATGCAGACTGATTGGGATTTGATGAGTATTCCTGGTGTTCTAATGATTTTATTCGCGATAATTCTTGTGACCACTCTAAAACAAGATGAATTGAAGTCACGATCTTTTGAATCCTATGCAATGACGCCTGTTATTGGCTTCATGCTAATGGGGATGTCATCAATTTTTGTGAATGCTAATCAAGAGTCTCAAGCAGAAAGACTAATAAGTATGGGAGGATATAGTTTTCGGACCTATTGGATAGGGGCAAGTACTCCCGTATTGAATGGAATTAACGGACTGCCTTCGGAACGTCAAAAAATTAACGGTCTGGAAGCATTCATTCGCGATAATGAAGCTTCTGCTGTGAAAGGCAATGATGTGGAATTTAGTGCCGTAATCAATGCTCTTGGTAACATGTATCAAAACAGCTCCGCCAATCCAAATTTAGATTTAGCGCTAACCATGTACCAAAAGGCCTACGAGTATCAACCTATGTATCGGAAAAATGTATACGATTTGTTGTTCACCCATTTTCTAAAAAAGGATTTCAAAGAAGCAAATATGTATGTGCCGACTTTGGTTAAAATGAGGTATCCAAATCCAATAAAATCATTGAGAGTGGCGGTGCATACCTCAATTGAGGCTGAAGATTACAAAAATGCTGTTATTTACTGTCAACTTTTAATTAAAGAAAATCCCGATGATACTTTTATCAAAGAGATTCTACGTTTGTTGCAAACTGAAGAGGATAAGTCGAGTATAAAATTCAAGTTTCGACAAAATTAAACGTGTTATTTCAAGAGATAACTTTTTTCCTCGGGAATCGAATATCCCAGCATTACTGCTTTTGCTGCGTGATTTTTCGCGAATGACACATTGTTTTGGTACTCGTATAGCAATGCTAGGTTGAAGTGAACAGTCGCATTGTTTGGGTTCAAATCCAAAGCTTTCTGAAAATCGTTAATTGCTAGATCAAGGTTCCCACTGCTTGCCTGGAGTGCTGCCCTAAATTCTAGGTATTGACTGTTTTTCGGCTCTAATTCGACTGCTTTATCGTAGTGATGGAGAGATTTAGCAAAGCTACCTTTAAACTTTAACGCTGTCGCATAGTTGAAATGAGCAAGGGAGTAATTGGGATCGTATTTCAATGCTTTTTTGAATTCGGAAATAGCTGGATCTATCTTTCGTTGTTTGGCAAGGATAATTCCAAGATTTAAATGTGCTTTTGAGTTGCTCGGAAGCAGTAAGATTGAATTTCTGTAGTCGGTTTCAGCACGTAATAAATCATTCATCTCTTCGAACATCAGACCTCTTTCATACAAGGCCTCAGCAGATGGTGTGAGCGCAATGCTTTTTTCGAAATCCTCAAAAGCCAACTCCTTCTTTTGTTGTTTCTTATAATGCAATCCTCGACTAAAATACGCCCAATACCCATCGGGATGCACGTCGACTACCTGGTTCCAGAGTGTTTCGCTGTTCTTCCAAACTTTTGATTGTTGATGTGTCTGAAAAGCCAAGAATGAAATCCAAAAACAGAATCCACCAAGAATTATTCGCTTTTGATTCGGGTATTTACCATTCAGTTTTTCTAAACTCAAGGCGAGGACATAAAACAGTCCTATATACGCTAAGTATGTGTAGCGTTCGCTAGATAGTGCTTTCCCAAAAGGAACAATTTGAACGAGTGGAGCGATGGCAACAAGATAAAACACCAATCCAAAAAAGACGTTGCGATGTTTTTTAAAAGCCCAAAGTAAAACAATGATCAAAAGCAGGAGTGGTAGCAGTGAGAAATAAAAAAATCCCGAAAGCTCAGCAGTGATTGGGAAAGGATGAAATGCTGCTAATTGAATCGGTATTACAGATTTAAATAGGTAATATACAGTGTTGTACGAGCCGAATAAGATTCCCTCGCTAAAACTATGCGTGTCCGCAGTGACTAAAGAATCAGAATCGGCTTGACCTTGAAACGCAATGAGTAAAGCAGCTGCACCTACAAGAAAAAATGGAATCTTGGCTAGAAGTGTTCTCTTAGTTATAGGATGTCCAAGCTTCCAGTCAAACAGAATCAGTAATAATGGAAAAACAAAGGCAATATTTTTTGAAAGTAAGGATAAGATAAAAAATACGATTGCTAAAAAGTACCAATGGGCTTTGCGTTTTAATTCTCCGTCCAAGTAACGCAAGTAGGAGAGAGCAGCGATCAGTAAGAAAAATGCGTAAAGGACATCTTTTCTGCCAGAAATCCAGGCAACGGATTCCACGTGCATCGGGTGCATTCCAAAAAGCAAAGCGACAATTCCAGAGACAAGCAAAGAACTTTTGAGTTTTCTAAAAAGGAAAAAGACAAATGCTGTATTGAATAAATGGAGAAGTAAGTTCGTTAAATGAAATCCAAAAGGATGGTGTCCCCATATTTGATAATCGATCGCTAGGGAGAGCAATGTGAGGGGGTGATACAATCCCATCACCTGTGGAGTGGTGAAAATTTGATCTGTAGAAATATGTCCAGAGGAAACAAGTACATTTTCGGTAACATAACCAGGATCATCCCAATTTACCCAGCCGTTGAACAATGTTGGAAATAATGAAATGAGCACTACTGAAAAAATAGTAATGAGAGTTATAATTGTTTTTTTGTTGCTGTTCAATTTCGCTGGATAGATCATTCCGTAACGAAACTACAATAAAATTGAGGTATTTGCCTGACAAACTTTTGAAAACTAACTCAAGTTTTGTAGCTTGCGGCACTCTATTTGAAAACTTTAATTTCTAAATATGAAAATATTACTACTATTGCTGATAGCTTTCACTCTTACTTTTGAAAGCTCTGCCCAGGTTTTAAATGAAGCTCAGGGAACAGGCTCTGGGGCTAGTATAACCACCGGAGATTACAATACATTTTATGGTGACAGCTCGGGGACAAGTAATTCTTCAGGGTCCAACAATACCTTTATCGGTGAGCAGGCAGGTTTTTCGAACACTGTAGCATCTGATAATACCTTCATCGGACAGGACGCAGGACACCAAAACACTACTGGAACAGATAACGTTTTTATCGGCGTTGAAGCGGGATATTGGAATACGGCTACAGACAACGTATTTATCGGTACTGAAGCAGGTGAGTTTAATACCACTGGGTCAGATAATGTTTTTATAGGTGAAGAAGCAGGTTCCTCAAACGTTGTAGGAAGAAGCAATGTTTTTGTGGGTGAAGACGCTGGTTTTAATAACACCGAAGGAGATGAGAATACTTTTGTTGGTAGAACTGCAGGACGTCAGAATACCACAGGTCGACAAAACGCATTTTTTGGTAACGAAGCGGGATACGATAATACCACTGGTTACTGGAATACCGCGATTGGGGATTCAGCAGGGACGGATAATAGCATTGGAATAGGGAATACTTTCATCGGTCATGCCGCGGGAGCAGCAACCGAATATGCAAGTTACAATACGTTTGTTGGTCATAACGCTGGTTGGGATAATAACAGAACAAATAGTCTCACGGGGGAAGCCCTCCACAATACTTATATAGGTGCCGCGACAGGTTTTACGAATAGAGAAGGGAATTATAATGTTGGACTAGGAGCATTTGCAGATTTTAGAAGCGTTGGTTCCGTTGGACAGAACGATAATATAGGGAATGTTTTCATTGGTTATGAGAGTATGGTCGATGAAATGGAATCGATAGCCATTGGTTATTACAGCCGTGTTTACGGACGTGGCACCGTTGCAATTGGAGCGTATTCGGATTATGATTACAATACAAGTGACTACTCCGTAGGACTGGGATGGACAGGTCATGCCAATAACGCTACTGATGCAGTTGGAATCGGTCGTCAACACTACCTAGAAAACGCTGATAACTCCATTGGAATTGGAGCTTATGATAGTATTACAGCAGACTTCGGTATGGCCATTGGTTACAGTGCGAATTCTTCAGCCAATTATGCCGCTGCTTATGGTTACGAATCAAGCGTGGCTGCCGCAAGATCTATGGCTTTCGGATATGGAGCACATATTGATAGCGCTTACGCAATGAACGCAATTGCAATGGGACAAGATGCAACGGTATTGGATAGTAACGCAATGGTTCTCGGTAGTGTAGCGAATCCAATTCGATTGGGAATTGGGACTGCAACTCCAAATACTTTTGCGGCGATTGATTTATCGGAAACAGGAAAAGGATTTTTAATCAACCGTTTAACCAATGCTGAAAGAACCTCACTTGGATCAACAATGGGTGCATCAGAAGAGGGAATGTTGGTGTACGACACTCAAGACAACGCAATTTACGCTTGGGATGGAACGGCATGGAACACTACGACAGATACTGATGCTCAAGATTTAAGTCTTTCAGGAAATACACTTTCGTTAACAAACGACGCGAGTACCGTGGATCTTTCCGTTTATCTTGACAATACAGATACCCAATTAACGGAAGCGGAAGTCGATGCTTATGTAGCGAACAATGGTTACTTGACTTCTTTCACTGAAGTTGATGGTGATGCTACGAATGAAATTCAAGACATATCTTTGACAGGTACGAATCTTTCGATCACAAGTGGATCAACGATTGACCTTTCTGGAATTGACACCGATACAGATACACAATTGTCCGAAGCTGAGGTTGACGCCTTCGTAGCAAACAACGGTTACTTGACTTCATTCTCGGAAGTGGATGGAGACATTACGAACGAATTGCAAGATGTTTCTTTGACTGGTAATACCTTAGGTCTTTCAGGAAGCGCAGCCACGGTTGATCTTTCAGCTTACTTGGATAACACAGATACGCAGTTAACAGAAGCTGAGGTAGATGCCTTCGTTGCAAACAATGGTTACTTGACGTCTTTCACAGAACTTGATGGTGATCCGACAAACGAAATTCAAGATATTTCGCTTTCAGGAACAGATTTGACTATTTCAAGTGGATCAACGATTGACCTTTCTGGAATTGACACCGATACAGATACACAATTGTCCGAAGCTGAGGTTGACGCCTTCGTAGCAAACAACGGTTACTTGACTTCATTCTCGGAAGTGGATGGAGACATTACGAACGAATTGCAAGATGTTTCTTTGACTGGTAATACCTTAGGTCTTTCAGGAAGCGCAGCCACGGTTGATCTTTCAGCTTACTTGGATAACACAGATACGCAGTTAACAGAAGCTGAGGTAGATGCCTTCGTTGCAAACAATGGTTACTTGACGTCTTTCACAGAACTTGATGGTGATCCGACAAACGAAATTCAAGATATTTCGCTTTCAGGAACAGATTTGACTATTTCAAGTGGATCAACATTGGATCTTTCAGGAATTGATACCGATACTCAAATAGACTCGACTGGAATTGCAGGTTTAGGTTTTGTTGCAGGACCTCACACTGTCGATACAGACACAGATGAGCAGGATTTGACTTCAGCAACGTTAACGGGAACGACACTTCAAATTGAAATTGAGAATGGAGCACCAGTAAGCGTTGACCTTTCTCCACTTTTGGCAGATCTTCAAAATCAAATCAACGATTTGGAAATTCGAGTAACTGAATTAGAAGGTTGTGCTTGTGATTCAACTGCTGGACTTTGGGATAATGGAGGTTCTGGATACACGGAGGAGCCAATCTTGTACCAAAACATTCCAAACCCTTTCAACAACACATCTTCAATTAAATATTACATCCCATCATGGGCGAATTCGGCGAACCTTGTCGTAAGCGATGAGATGGGGAAAATTGTATCGAACATTCAATTGGACGAAGTTGGTGCATACGGTACACAGCACATCAACGCTGATGGATTGAACCCAGGTACTTACATGTACACGCTCTACGTGAATCAAACTTTGATTGATACGAAGAAAATGATTGTTCAGTAAACTCAACTTAAATAGCAAGGAAGGGAAGCACAAAAGCTTCCCTTTTTATTTATACCTCAATTTGTACCATGAAACTTACCATTCTAGCCTTTCTAATTAGTATCGGAGGAATTGCATTAGCACAAAATACGTCAGATTCAGATACTTATTTTGACAAAAAATCACTTCCAGAATTCTGTGATAGTTTTCCAACTGATAAATGTCCAGGGAAGCACGGATTCATCGAAATATACGAACCTCTTTTTGCACCGATGCGGAAGGATAGTATTCGGTTCTTTGAAATCGGAATCCTGAATGGACTTTCTCATTTAATGTGGCGATCCTATTTTAAAGAGGCAGCGATCTTTGGAATAGATATTCGGGATTATTCTGAATACAGCAAAGGCTCTGGAATAATGACTTTTGTTGCGGATCAATCGAATCGTGAAGATTTAAGTGCCTTTATTGATACTAGTGGTGGGAATTTTGATGTGATCCTAGATGATGGAGGACATGCGATGGATCAACAACAAATCAGCCTTGGGTATTTGTTTCCGAATATAAAACCAGGTGGAATGTACATTCTTGAAGATGTTCATACATCGTTGCCAGTTTTTTACCCAGATACTTCGTTCATCGTCGACCAAAATCAAACAAATACCACCTTGTTTATGTTGGAGCATTTTATCCGAACGGGCGAGATTTTGAGTGATTACCTAACTCGTGAAGAAGAAAAGTACTTACAGGAGAATATTGAACGAATTGAATTGCATTATATTCGAAATCAAAGACATTCTATCGTTTGTGTGATCCACAAGAAAGAAGATTAAGACGGAGCCTTCCACCAGGTCTCGACGGCTTCGATTACTGTGCTTTTTTGCTCTAAATGCGGATGGTGCCCACAATTCTCAAGAAGAAGACTAAGAGACGTCCCAGTGTAGTTTTTTTCAATCAACTCGATTTGTTTAGATGTTCCGTATTGATCGTCTTTCCCTTGAATGAAGAGTCCTTTGGTATTCGGATTGGAAATTTCAAAGGTAATATTCCAGTCCAGAAAATCTTGCGAACACCAGATGTCAGCCCAAGCATAAAATAAGGTCTCCGTTTTGTCTCCGTGGTACTTCTTCAGTCCTTCTAGTTTTCCAGCCTTGTATGCGTCAATTGCTGGTTGAATTCCTGAAACAGTTTCTTTTTCGTTAATAACGTGAGCCGCCATTGTAACCACACCGGCCACAATTTCAGGGAATCTGGACGCGTATAACAGTGCGATCGTTCCACCGTCTGAATGACCTACAAGTAGTAATTTCTTGTCGGAGTTTAATGATTCCAAGAAAGCGGGCAGTTCTTCTAATGCATAATCGCGCAAATAGGAGGCGGTTCTTTTTTCTGTTAATGGCGATGATTGACCGTGTCCCTGACGTTCGTAAACGATGCCGTTTAATCCGAGCTGATTGCACAAAACTTGTGGAAAATCTTTCCATTGTCCAATGCTTCCAAGGGCTTCGTGGAGAAAAAGAATTTCTAGCGAATCATCGAGGAGAACCTCAGGAATGACATTCTCGTAGTGAATCGTTATGGATTGAAGGTGTGCTATCAAAACAAAAAAAATGAGTCGCAAAAAATATTTACAACTCATTTAGTATTTTATTCGTTGAATTAGTTCTTTACACGCTCAACATAAACACCTGTTCGCGTATCAACTTTAATCGTTTCTCCATTGTCAATGAACAATGGAACACGCACTTCAGCACCCGTTGCAATGGTAGCAGGTTTCATGGTATTTGTTGCAGTATCTCCTTTGATTCCAGGTTCTGTGTAAGTCACTTCCGAAATGATATGCATCGGTAATTCCAAAACTAGAGGTGTTTCCTCTTCAGCATGAAATAAGATAGAACAAATCATCCCTTCCATTAGAAACTCTGGTTTGTCAACCATTTCTTTTGGAATATGAACTTGTTCAAAATTTTGACTGTTCATGAAAACATACATTTCACCTTCTTGAAACAAATATTGATATTCTCTGTTCTCAATGCGAACGATTTCAATCTTATGTCCAGCAGAAAAAGTAAAGTCCAAAACTTTACCTGAATCAATTTGACGCATCTTTGTTCGAACGAATGCAGGACCTTTCCCCGGTTTTACGTGCTGAAATTCGATAATCTGCACTAATTTCCCGTTGTGATTCAAGCACAAACCGTTCTTAATATCTGAAGTAGTTGCCATGTTTCTTTTTTTGTTCCGACGAATATAGGAATTATAATTTTTTTTCTTTCAAATCGAGCCTAGAATGCGGATATTTGTCTCATGAGTTGGCAAGAGTTTATTGAGTTGGAAGTTTGGCATATTGGTCAACGCAGAATCTACGTTGGCGGGCTTTTGGGGTCTGGTGCTGTGCTGTTAGCAACATGGATCGCCATTAAAATAGCGCGGAGAGCCATTTTAAAGCCACGTATCATTATCAACAAGATTGATAAAAAACGTCGGATTTCCATCTTTTTAATTTCCAAGTATTTAGGTTGGGTTGTTAGTATCTTAATCGCGCTAAAAGTGATGGGGTTTGATATTACACTCCTTATTTTTGGTTCTACAGCAGTGCTTATTGGGCTTGGTTTGGGATTACAGAATATTTTCAAAGATTTTGTTTCGGGACTTTTCTTACTTTTTGAGGGATCATTGAAAATTGGAGACGTTATAGAAGCAGATGGTGTTGTTGGGCGTGTCAAAGAAATCAACCTTCGTAGCTCTGAAGTCGTTACACAGGATGATGTTACGATTGTTATTCCAAATTCAAAATTTGTTGCTGAGAAAGTGGTGAACTGGTCTATGGATAACGAACTTGTGCGTTTCAATATTAAAGTGGGAGTTGCCTATGGTTCCGATGTTGAAAAAGTGATCGAATGTCTTGAAGAAGCCATGAACGAAAACGAGAATGTAGTTAAAGAACCAAAGGCGTTCGTTCGTTTTACCAACTTTGGGGATTCCGCATTGGAGTTCGAAATGATCTTCTGGTCCAAATTTGGATTTGTAATTGACAATGTTAAATCCGATCTTAGAAGAGAAGTTTACAAGAAATTAACAAAGAATGGACTTGCAATTCCCTTTCCGCAGCGCGATATTCACGTTAAAGGGCTGGAAAATTACAAACCATTCGAAAAAAACACAGAAAATTGAAAGAATATTGGTCTAAACTCACTTTTGTACAAAAAGTCAAACTTATTTTCTTTGCAATCGTTGGATTACTGATTGTGATTTTTGCCTTTCTTAACTGGAAGGTCTTTCATTTGAACTTGATCTTCGGGAAAGTAGATGTTCCCATTACAATTCTCATCTTCATCAGTATGTTTGGCGGTTATGGCTACGCAAAAGTGGCGGGATTCCTTCGCACACGTAAACAAGATCAAGAAATTAGTTATCTGAAAGGAGAATTAGCTGCAACACGTGAAAAATTGCGTAAAGAGCCTTTGGAAGCAAAGAATAACATTGAAGAGGCCAATGATCTATCCAGCGAAAAGAAATAAGTTAGAGCTGGGGTTAATTGGGCAATTTGATTTTCTTATTTCTGCTCGTTTGATAATCTTCTCTTTTTTTCTTGCACTGTCTCTGGTGGGAAATTCTCAAGAAAATGGTAGCATTGAATTGGAACTAGGCGGGGTCGGAGGATTTGGTTCGGTTTCATATTCAAAAACATTTGCGAGCAAGAATACAATTGACTTTAATTACCGCGTTGGACTTAGTTATGCCCCGATTGATCGTAACAATGGGGCAGCGTTTATTTTTCCAGTGATGGTACACGCTACTTATGGATTGAGTAATCATCGGGTGGATTTTGGGTTAGGGCAAGCAATTACAGTCACAACGCGTGGAAGTTTATTTGCACGGATGCCACTTTCTTTAGGTTACAAGTTCGACCCTATGAAACGTGTCTATTATCGCTTTGCATACACACCAATAATTTCATACCTTTTCAATTTTCAATGGGAACATTGGGGAGGGGGCACTTTTGGTTTTAAATTGGGTAAGTTATGATAAAGTTTCTAAGCTTTCTTGCACTGTCGATACTATTGATCTCCTGCAGCAAAAAGAAACTTTTCGATGGCCCAAATACGTATCAAGACGACTTCGAAGCATACTTCTTTAAAGAGGATTTGATTGATGGCAACGATGAATTCTGGTCTTTTTTTCAGTTGACCAATACCGAAAATACGATATCAATCGACACTTCAATCACACATAGCGGAAATGCAAGTGTTCGTTTTTTTGCAAAAAGATCTACCGACGAACTGCTTTCCAAGTGCAGTATTAACAAGCAGTTTATGGCTTTCTGGGAGAAAGAGACGGTGGTCATCGAGTTTTGGTGCTATCTCGCGGATACGAATGCTTGCGAATGGCTCTTTTTGTTCGATCTTGAGGAGAAAGTGCCGATTGGTGCTGGCCCAGGAATGCGTTTGGCTCTCGTTGACGATAAGATCGCCTTGGAGCACAAGTATCCGAATCCAAATGTATTTCAAGACGGTGCAGGAATAGAATTCCCACGCAATGAATGGGTGAAAATAAGATTTGAATCCTTGCTTTCACGAAAGAAAAAGGGAACCGTTCGAGTTTGGCAAAACGATCAATTGATTCTTTCTAAAGAAAACTGGAAAACATTACCCAAAGATATTATCTACGCGCAACAAGGCACGAAAGGGATGTACAATCAGATTGAATTTGGAATCACGGCTAATTCGAAAGATGCAGATCATTTGATGTATCTGGATGATATCAATGTATATACGATTCAGTAGTTGCTGTAGCGTTCCAATTTTTCCACGAACACACATTTCGAAAGCCCGTCCACGGATTTGCGGTTTCTGAATAAATCACATCATTCTTCATCACATATTCTACATTGTGAGACCAGCCGCCGCCATAGGTAGTGTCTTTTGCTGCACTCCATTCAGCCACATTGCCGCGGGAGTCACGAATAAGTTGGAATTTATTCTTTTTAAAAGGAACATTGTCTACGCTACGAGTTGGGTAAAACGCCAAGCTATCATCACATGGTGCAATCGCCAGATGAAACGGCAGATTGTTATTTCGCCAATTTTTGTATTCTTTCGCACGTTTTTCATGATAGATGAAGTCGGTGCTATCGATATAGTCTAGAATCAGAATTCGTTCATCTTGAGTCGGAAGACGGTAGTCAGGATACATTCGATCCATATTTGGAACAATGCGTTTGTCTTCAAAATTCGATGAGTCACCAATTCTTGCGAAAAATTCACCTTTAAAATACTTCTCTATGGTAAAATGTTGTCCTATAGGTTGATTATTTAAAAATTCAATTTCCCCGTCTTTGATCAGGTGATATTCGAATACACGATCCGAGCGCCATTGACTGTAATTCTTGGCTTGTTCCTGAGTGACGCCAACAAGTGGGAAGTTACGGTACGCTGGATGTTTCAAATAATCTGCTTTCAGGGAATCTCCGCACGCAAGCATCGACCAGACGTCTTGCGAAATGATGGTGTTCTTGTATTCTTCAGAATCTTCTCCAAAGGCTTTTTTTGTCCAAAACTGATATTCAAGCCAACTAAAATTGGTGATTTCGGTGACATCACACAGAAGCGTTTCATTAATAGGGACACAACCTGGTGTTGATTTGGAATGCTCGTTTGATTGTGATTGACATAGTGAGTTACTCAGAGTCATCAAACTTAGAATGCTGGCGATTAGGTAATTCGTTCTTCTCATTAATTTAATAATGAGATTGTATCAATTTGTTACAGATAGAAATGGGAGTTTTGTATCTTTGAGTTAACGATGTATATGACACAGATCATGATAGCATCGACTTCGAAAGAAGGGCCCGTACAGTCAATTTGAAGCTTAGGAAAATACACTTCAGGTGAGACTCAGAGTTAGGATGACGGACCGTATGCTGTTCGCAGTATGAGGGAAACCAAACAACGGATGTCAGATCAACTCAGCAAACCTAATCTTGTTAATTGAGGCTTCAATTAACTCCTGTACGGGTTTTTTTCTTAGCCTTTACGAATTATTCAAAATGATTCTAGAACGCACTCCTCATCAGGTTAATCGCGCTCTTTTTAAAAAAAAAATCAATACGACAAGTGTTCGATAGCTGATTTTTCAGTTGTGTTAATTGAAGTTAAACTTTGATACAAAGAATAATTCAATTTAGAATTGAGCGTTTCAAAGAAAACTCAAAAACATTCTATCCATGAAAGCACTTTTTCAAAACATCTTTTTTAAGATGGGCGTCATTCTTGTACTGATTCTAATTCTACTCATTCCAGCATTTATTGTTCAAGACTTAATACACGAACGAATGTATAGGCAAAAAGAAGCCGTGCATGAAGTGAGTTCCAAACACGCCGATTCTCAGGAGATACTTGGTCCGATTTTAACAATTCCTTATAAAAATGTGATTGCAGATTCGGTGGAAGCCTTTTCCAATTCGTCTACAAATTATTTTCACCTTCTCCCAGAGAATCTGGATATTAAAGGAACCATGTATCCCAAAAAACGGAACAGAGGTTTATTTGAAGTTATCGTTTACGCGGCAGAAGCAAAAATAGAAGGAGATTTCAGCTTTGATCAGCTCGAAATTCAGGGGATTGACAAGAGGCAGTTGATGTTGAACGATGCTTTTCTCACCGTTGGAATAAGTGATTTGAAAGGCGTTCGAGATCAAATTGACATTCATCTTGGAGATACGGTTTATAAGTCCGATCCTGGCGTTATTTCTGGGGATATCGTCGGTAGCGGCGTAAACACAAGAGTACAACTCGACTCCCTCCCTGAGAAACTAGATTTTATGTTTGATATTTCTGTCAATGGAAGCGAAGAATTCACCTTTGTGCCAATTGGAAAGGAAACGAATGTCCATTTAAATTCAAGTTGGAAAGACCCAAGTTTTGATGGTAAATTCTTGCCGAATAAGCGAAAAGTGAATGAAAATGGATTCTCCGCCGATTGGAAAGTTCTTCACATTAATAGAAATTATCCTCAGGGTTGGACAGGAGACGATTATAAGGTCCGAGGAACATCTTTTGGAGTGAAATTGCAATTGCCTGTCGACGTGTATCAAAAATCCATGCGGGTTGCGAAATATGCTATTCTGTTTATCGTTCTCACTTTTTTAGTTTTCTTTTTCGTTGAGATTTTAAATAAAATACTGATTCATCCTATTCAATACATTTTAGTCGGGTTAGCGCTGGTATTATTCTACGTGCTGTTATTGGCATTTTCGGAGCAAATTGTTTTTGATTACGCTTATATCCTTTCGGCAGTCATGACAATTTCACTCATTTTGTTCTATTGTCGATCCATACTGAAATCATGGGCACTAGCGGCGATGACAGCATCGATTCTAACCATTTTGTATGCCTTCATATTCATTTTAATCCAAATTCAAGATTACGCCTTGCTTTTCGGAAGTTTGGGGATTTTCCTCATCCTGGCGATCACCATGTATTTCTCCAGAAAAATTGATTGGTTCGAAATTTCTAAAAAGCAGGAAGAGTAGAGGAAAGCTATAATTGTTTCAAAGAAAAAGCCGAATTCAACAGATGAATTCGGCTTTTTCGTATGTTCTTTTCTCCTGTTGGAGATCAAATATTATAGTAATTCCTCAATAATGCGATCCATAGAGTAACCTTCCGCTTCTGCTCGGTAGTTACGAACCAATCTGTGACGTAAAATTGGTTTTGCCACCGCTTTAACATCTTCGATATCTGGAGAGTACTTTCCATTGAGAACGGCATGGCATTTTGCACCAACGATCAAATATTGTGATGCTCTAGGTCCAGCTCCCCAGGTGATGAAACTTTTTGTAATTTCTGGAGCTAGATCGTTGTTAATTCTCGTTTTGCCAACAAGTGTCACCGCATATTCCATTACATTGTCTGCAACTGGAATTCTTCGGATTAAGTCTTGATACTTCAAGATTTCTTCTCCTGACAGTATTTGATTAAGTGAAATAGCCTTGTCAGAAGTCGTTGCTTTAACAATCGCCAATTCTTCGGTGTACGTTGGGTAATCGACCCAAATATTGAACATAAATCGATCAAGTTGTGCCTCAGGTAGAGGATAGGTCCCTTCCTGTTCAATAGGGTTCTGCGTCGCCAATACGAAGAATGGTGACGGCAATTTGTAATTGTTTCCAGCAGTGGTAACAGAACGTTCTTGCATCGCTTCTAACAAAGCTGATTGCGTTTTTGGAGGCGTACGGTTGATCTCATCTGCGAGAATTATATTCGAAAATAAAGGCCCTTTGATAAATTTAAAATTGCGACTCTCATCCAATACCTCAGAACCAATAATATCCGAGGGCATAAGGTCTGGAGTGAATTGAACACGGTTAAAACTAAGTCCCAAACAGTCTGAAATCGTATTAACCAAAAGCGTTTTTGCCAAACCAGGAACTCCTACGAGAAGACAATGTCCACGGGAAAAAATGGAGATCAATACCTGATCGACAACATCGTCTTGCCCCACAATGACTTTGTGGATTTCGTTTTTTAATTCTTTATAATGTTTGACTAACTGGTCTACAGTTTCTTTATCGGACATAAATAGTAATTTTTATCACGCTTAAATATACACATTAAGGCTGCAAAGGATCAAAGTTTAAAGTTCTTTTAGCCATTGGTTTTTAAAGTCACACCCTTGGTAGCTTTCATCGATTCTAATGTATGCATTTCCAATTTTGTTGGCGATCCATTTATCAATCACTTTTTGGCGTTTGTCGGCTTCTGTGGCGCGCGTAATTAATGCGTAATCTTGCTTTAAGTTAGCTCTGTGTGGCTCCGTTCTTTGCACAAGTCGTACAATCCGAACACCTTGTTTACGCTCTTGCTGATTGGCATAAAGGCTTGGTTGAGTGAATTCACCTACATCCAAGTTGTCTGTGAGAAGATAAATATCACGGTCAATCTCACTCAAATTTTCTGCATCCCACATGATTTCTCCTGTATACGGATTGGTAATCGTTCCGTTGTTCAATCTAGTCGCATCGTCATTAGAATATTTCTCCACGGCTTTTTCCCAAGTGATTTCACCTGATTTTAGTTGTGTGTAGCAAGAATCGATTCGATTGGCTGCTTCATCCAAACTTTCAGGCGAGAATTCTGGAATGATCAAAATGTGCTGACAAATGTAATCGTCTCCTTTTCTCTCGATTAATTGCATAATGTGATATCCGTAGGTAGTTTCGAAAATTTCAGAAGTTTCTCCTACTTTCATGTTATAGGCCGTTGCCTCGAATTGAGGAACCATCATTCCGCGTGTCGCCTCGATTCGCCCACCAAGTGCTGCGCTTCCAGGATCGTCTGAATTAATTCGGGCTTGTGTTGCGAAAGATTTTCCTTCGTCCACGATTAGACGACGAATTTCTTGTAGCTCTTTGAATGCACGAAGTTTATCCTTTTCATTGATTTCTGGATAAATGGCAATCTGCTGGAAGCTCAATTGTGTATTGATCAACGGAATACTGTCCAAAGGAATTGTTGCATAAAACCGTTCAACTTCTCTTGGAGTCACTGCGATATCTTGGGTGATCGTGCGTTCCATTTCTTGTGAAAGTAGTTGATCGTGAATCACTTTTTGAAATTCAACCTTCAATTGTGCTACTGTTTTACCGTAAAACTCTTCCAGTTTCTGTCGTCCTCCAATTTGAGATTCAATCACACGAAGACGTTGCTCCATTTCGGCATCAACTTGTGCATCTGGAATTTCGATACTATCCAGTTTTGCTTGGTTCAATAGCAGATTTTGGTAAAGTAATTCTTCTAGAATCTCACAATCCATATTCGGACCCAATTCATACTGTGCTTGAATAGCCTGTAGTTTTTGGGATTGAATATCTGAAAGAAGGATTACATTATCTCCGACCTGCGCAGCAATTTTATCAATCGTCTTTTGAGCTACGGCTGTAAAAGAGGCGATAACGAATAGGCTACAAATGAATTTTAATCTCATGTTTTTTCTTTAATTCTTTCAGCAATTTAGTTTCATTTCTGTCTCGAATATCATTCAATCGCTGGGAAACAATAATACTCCTGATTTGGTCCTTCATGAATTCCAATGGAGGCGCCTCATCCTTTAGTTTATAGTCGATGATATTGAGAAAATACCAATGTTCATCGTCTGAGAAATATGTTTTTGTTCTATTTAAAACGATGTTGTCGATATTGTATTTTGCAAGAGGGATATCTTTTGCCAACTCGTCAAAATAAATCCAAGACGAATCATCGAAATAATAGTTCTGCGCATAAAGTTTAGCATAAGAATTTATTTCGGCGAGGTCTTTATCATTTTTTAACAGGTAATTTGTTTGAACATCGTCTTTTTTATAGTCCAGTTCCCTTGGGATTTTTAGATACAAAGCTTTTACGATGTAATCGTTCAATAAGAATTCATCGAGGTGTTCGTCGTAGTATTCTTTTAGTTCTTGAGTGGAAACAATGGTGTCGAGTTTTTTGCGAACGTTAATTTCCTCAAGATAGTATTTTGAAAGATCTCCTTGAAATGCGGCAGCGCGCAACTCCACAAGTTTCCATTCATCCGGATAGTTGGCTTTCAATTCTTGTTTGTACACTTCAAATTCGCACCAACTGTTGACAAACTCTTTTCGTGCTTTTTTATCGTCGTACTTAAAACCAGAATGTTTCATTAAAACATAGGCGTCACTTTCGGTTAACTCTGCATCACCGACAGTAGCGATCACTTTATCCGAGTCCGAACAAGAGATCAGAAAACAAAACAGGCTGACAACAAGGCCAGCCTGTAAAAGAGGTATGCTTTTTTTACTTACCAAGGTTGTACAATACTTCTGTATTTACGACAATTTTATGTTTGGTACTCAATTCTTCCAGCCATTTTGCTTCAAGGTAGTTTTGGTAGTCCGATGTAACGGCACCTTTCGCTTCGCTGAATTCCTTTTCTGCAGGTGCAAGAATGTCTGCCACACGAACAACGTAAAACTTGTCGTTGAATTTATATACTGGATTAACTCCTTTTTTCAAATTCTGATTCTCGATGTAATTTGTTTTCTCTACATCAAACTTATTATTTCTGTGCCGTGTATTCAATTCACTGTCTTTGTTGATTTTCTCTACAATCGCAGAAATTTTAAGCGTGTCACCACCTTCTGCCGTAATCATCGTATGGATATCATCCGCAATTTCTTTGGTATTGCATTCGAACACATCAGCATCAAAGCGTTTGTTCCAAGTGTACTTAGAACTATTTTTAGCGTGGAATTCCTTCAATCCAGTCGTATCTTTCATTGCTTTGTTCCATACCATATCTGACATGATCTCGTAAAGGAGGATTCCATCGTGGTATTCTGTAACAAGTGCTTTGTATGCTGGATATTTGTCTGCTAGTTTCGACTCTTCGTAACCAAGGATGGTTTTCTTTTCCCATTCTTCGTATTGATCGTCCACCATGCCTTTAATTTCAGAGCTTTTACGCAAACCTCTGTAATTACTTTGAAGGTGCGCTGCGAAATCGCGTTGTGTGAATTTCTTTTTATCAAGAATAAACATCGGTTTGTCTTTCTTAATTTGTGCAGGCGAGAAGTTTCCTGTGAAGAAGGTAGAATCTAAATTGTTGTAGAACCATTTACTTCCTTTCGCTGATTTATCTTTGAAACCGTATTCTTTTTTCAATTTATTCACAAAAGAAGCTTGTGTTTGCTTCGAGCGCTCATCTTTTGAAACACGTGATTCTAAGTTATCTTGCATGTCTTCAAAAGGAGGGACTGCATGACGTTTAATTCTTTTAATGATGTGGAAACCATAATCTGTCTGCACAGGTTTGCTGTATCCGCCATCATTTGGGATTTCGAAAGCTGCGTCTTCATAAGCTGTAAGCATACGCGTCGTAGTTCCTGTTCCGAAAGGAGGTAATTTCCCATCTTTATTTACAGAAGAAGGATCGTCTGAATATTTCTTTACAAGCTCTTCGAAATTTCCGCCATCTTCTAGTAATTGATAAATTTCTTCTGCTTTTTTGCTTGCAGCATCAATTGTTTCTCCGCCTTCATTTTCACGTGCGGAAATAAAGATATGCGCTGTTTCGATACTTCCTCGTGCAGGACGTTTGTCTTGTACATAAATAATGTGGTATCCGAAACGCGTTCTGAAAGGCATCGAAACCTCACCAACTTTCGTATTGTAGGCTTTGTCCTCGAAAGGGTATACCATTTGAAAAGCCGTGAAATAACCCAAATCACCTGCATTACTTGTCGCCGAAGGATCTTCCGAGCCATTAGGTCCAGAGGCTACTTTTGCAAACTCTTCACCTTTTACGACACGGTCGCGAAGTGCCATGATTTTTTTGTATGCCTTCAATGTATCTTCAGGGGACGCTGATGGTGTCACACGAATTAATATGTGAGAAGCACGAACTTCATTCTGAGTTCTATAATATGCTTCTTTTACCAATTCTTCGATCTTCGTAGAATCTACCAAGTAGGGAAGGGCAAGTTGCTTCGTGTAGCCGTTCAGTTCTTTTACCAGTTTCGGTACGGTGTCGTAACCAAGGTCTTCTGCTTCGGCAACCTTCAGCTTAAACTTTTTGAAAAGCTCCATGTAAGCATCAAGCGAAGCCTTGTCGTACTTAGGATCATTGTTGTTTTTCAGGTAGATTTGTAGAAATTCCGATTTTGTAATGTCTTTATCATCAATCGTCATAATCACAGGATCATCGCCCTGTGCCAAGGCTGTATTCCCTAAAACAAATGCAATCGCAAAAACAAATAATTTTCTCATAGTTCCATCTTTTTTTTTGGACTCCCAAATATAACGTGTGTCGTCCTAATATTCGTTTGGTTTAACGTATTATTTTAACTTTAAGTTTGGTAGATTTCTATCTCTCGCAGATTCGAAGGATATTCATTCCAGCTCATTTTAATTACTTTCCTCCTTTGCCTCTTTTTTTCGGTGCAGGTGTTTCTTGAGTCCCTTTGGTTTTAGTATCTTCTTCTTTTGTGCCTGAACGGTTGCCTGTCCCTGAACCACCTGTGCCCGGCACTGGAAGTGTTATTGTTCCTGTTCCGATAGTTCAGTTGTCGTGCCTCCGCTTGTTCCAGTGTTACCAGTTTGATTTACAGTCCCTGTTCCAGTCGTTGAAGTTGTATCTGTAGTTCCAATAGTAACTGTTCCACCATTGTAAGTTGCACTCGTCGTGCTATCTGCAGTTGTAGTCATGGTTCCACTTGTATTTGTAGTTCCGTTAAAATTAACAACGCCTACACCACTGTTTACTGTCGTTACAGATCCTGCAGTTGGACAATTTCCTTGCGTATCTCCATGCGCTTGATGCGCAGGCCATGCCGATGACGAGATTTCGATTTCCTGAGTGTTCGTCGGATTGCCAGGTGGGTGGTGACAGATGGTGATTTTCTTACTACCGCCTCCATTGTTCTTCGCCAATACTAGGTTACTAGATACTAGACAGATAATTAGAATGACTGTATTTTTCATAATTTCAGTTTTATGATTAGTACTCGTTTCAAAAGTAGCAAGATACTCGTTTCTTTGGACTATTTGATACTGTAATTTGGTGCCTCACGTGTAATGGTGACATCATGTGGGTGACTTTCAAGTACTCCAGCACTCGTTATTCGAACAAATTTAGACCCTTGCAGACTGTCAATGTTTGATGCTCCGCAATATCCCATTCCTGATCGCAATCCACCAATAATCTGATACATGACTTCCACAAGTTTCCCTTTAAATGGAACACGACCAGAAATACCTTCTGGAACCAGTTTTTTTACATCATCCTCTGTGTCTTGGAAGTAACGATCTTTGGAACCTTGTTGCATTGCTTCCAAGGACCCCATACCGCGGTACGTCTTGAATTTTCGTCCTTGGTAGATGATCGTTTCGCCAGGAGACTCTTCTACACCTGCAAACATCGAACCAACCATTACAGTATCGGCTCCAGCTGCGATGGCTTTTACAATATCTCCAGTGTAGCGAATTCCACCATCGGCAATCACAGGGACACCTGTACCTTCCAGTGCCTTTGCAACATCATTCACAGCTGTTAATTGTGGTACACCAACTCCAGCGATAATACGAGTTGTGCAAATAGACCCTGGTCCAATACCAACTTTAACAGCATCGGCGCCAGCATCGGCTAAATATTTTGCGGCTTCGGCAGTAGCGATGTTTCCAACGATTACATCCAACTCCGAATATTTCGCCTTCACCTCTTTTAATTTCGTAACAACGCCTTGAGTATGTCCATGAGCAGTATCAATTACTATAGCATCTACCCCTGCTTCGACGAGGGCATCCACGCGCTCTAGGGTGTCGTGAGTAACGCCAACTGCGGCTGCAACTCTCAATCTCCCAAAACTGTCTTTACTTGAATTAGGATGCTCACGAACTTTAATAATATCTCTGAATGTGATTAGTCCAATCAAACGATTTTCAGAATCAACAACAGGAAGTTTTTCAATTTTATTTTTTTGCAGAATATCTTCGGCAGTAGACAAACTTGTTTCCTCAGATGTAGTAATAACATTTTTGGAGGTCATAACCTCAGAAATTGGGCGTTTCAATTGTTTCTCAAAACGTAAATCACGATTGGTCACAATACCTTTCAGGATTCCATTTTCGTCAACAACTGGAATTCCACCAATTTTATTTTCTTTCATCAGTGCCAAAGCATCGGAAACGTTGGCGTCTTCCGAAAGTGTTACAGGATCTAAGATCATACCACTTTCAGAGCGTTTCACCATACGAACTTGTAATGCTTGTGCTTGAATCGACATGTTTTTATGAACGACACCAATTCCGCCTTGTTGTGCGATTGCGATGGCCAATTTTGCTTCAGTTACAGTATCCATTGCAGCAGAAACGATTGGAGTATTCACAGAAATGTTGCGTGTCAATTGGCTTTTTAAAACCACATCTTTTGGCAAAACTTCTGAGTACGCTGGGACGAGCAGCACATCGTCGTAAGTAAGTCCTTCTTTGATTTCGGAGATATTGTTAAGAGACATAAGTGAACTTATTTGTGAAATAAATTCTTGCAAAAGTACTAATAATAAGTTGTTAATCCGAGTAGTTTGGGATTAAATGCGCACGAACAAATTAAAGTACCTTTATCGCATGATTCGTGGACTTTACTTCTTTCTTGGAATTGTGTTTTTGGTCTTAGCGTACTTTGGAATTCTGCTTCCTGGAATTCCTGCGATTCCCTTTATTTTATTAGCAGGTTGGTTCTTTTTGAATAGTTCGGAGAAACTTTATAATTGGATGCTTCGACGTAAAATTATTGGACCAGCATTGAAGAAATTTTTTGGTGCTGATGGCGTTTCAAAAAAAATGAAATGGTTTATTATTTCGCAATTATGGGTTTCACTTATTATCGCACAAATTGTTTTTCCATTGTCCATTTTTTGGATTGTTTGTGTGAACCTCGGCGGTATCATAGGAAGCATTGCTATGTATCGGTTGATTCGCTGATGCACAAATTTCAATTTCATCTGAATTGCTTAATTTCATCCCATGTCTTCACATAAATACGTCCCTGTTCCAGGAAGAGGTTTGCTTACCAAATCAGCCATTGAGTACCGAATGGAGTATATGGAGGAATTGGGATACGAACTCGATGCCATTGCGCAATCTGGAATTGAAAGAACGCGAATTCAAAAAAATATTGAGTCACTAATTGGTTCTGTCGAAATTCCAACAGGACTTGTTGGTCCGCTTCTTTTCAATCATGATTTGGGTTCTGAAGATGTTTTTTGTGCGGCGTCAACACTCGAAGGTGCACTGGTCGCTAGTATGAATCGAGGTGCAAAAGCTATTTCGATGAGTGGTGGTTTTACCGCAAAAGTTTTTCACCAAAAGATGGTGCGAGCACCTCTGTTTTTATTGTCCAGTGTAAAAAGTGCGAAACACTTTGAAAGTTGGCTCTCAGATAATTTTAATGCTATTAAAGAAGTAGCTGAAGGTTATTCGAATCACGCGACCTTGCTGGAGGTCATTGTGGAGCGCGATGAATCCAATATATACGCCAATTTTATTTACGAGACAGGCGATGCGGCAGGACAGAATATGACAACAACGTGTACTTGGCATGCTCTACTTTGGCTCGTTGATGCTTATGCCGAGGCGGGACACGAAATCATTCAGGATTATGTACTCGAGGGAAATGGTTCTTCGGATAAGAAAGTCTCTCAATATTTAATGGATCATGGTCGCGGAATAAAAGTCAAAGCCCACGCCATCTTGAAGGAAGAAATAATACAAAAGGTTTTAAGAACGTCTTCTGAGCAATTGCTAAAGTTCATCGGTCCCAGTCGAAAAAATGCGGAGAAAATTGGAATGCAGGGATATACCATCAATGCAGCGAATGCCATTGCGGCTATTTTTGCAGCGACCGGACAGGATTTAGCGTCTATTCATGAATCATCAGTAGCCGATTTCAACTTGAAGAAACATCCTGAAGGAATGGAAGCAGAAATCATCCTGTACTCATTAGTGATTGGGACCTTAGGAGGAGGAACGCACCTTGCAAAACAACAAGAGGCGCTCCGACTGATGAACTGCGCCGGTGCTGGTAAGGTGGAGCGTTTTGCATCTTTAATCGCCGGATTTACTTTGGGATTGGATTTGTCTACAAATGCTGCGATGGTTTCAGGAGAGTTTGCGAAAGCGCATGAAAAGTTGGGAAGAAACAAACCGAGTGATTGGCTGCAAGCGCAAGAAGTGGATTCTGCCTTTATCTCTAAAATTGTTCAGGACAGCTTTCCTAATATTGATTCCGTCCAAGTTTTAAAGGGAGAAGTTGATAATGGAATATTAATGAATCTAAGCAAGCGAGTCAATCGAAAATTGATCGGTTTTATTGCTGCGGACCTTTTTATTGATGGAAAACAGATCCCGTTATTATTAAAATCAAAAGGGACAGACGTGGAAACAGTGAAAGGGGTTCACTTGATGTCAGCTTCGATTGACCCAAGTCTATCAGATTTAATTACAAAATTTTACCCGAAATTAGAATACGTTAATACGCACCTTAAAGAATTGGAGATTCCAGCTTTTATCGATCGTTGTCAACTTTCACACATACCGCATTTTTTCGGGAATCACATAGACGAAGAACGCGAAATCTATATTTTAGCCCAAGAGCGGCTTCTAGTGGAAGATTTAAAATTGATAGACAGTGAAAACCGTCCAGATCAATGGGACCAAAGCACGATTCTTAGCGCAATTTCAGCAATTAATGATATTCATTTAGCTTACTCGAAAGCCAATGTCTCAGAGCGTCCGCAACTACCAGAATTTGATCTGCTGAGTGCGGTGGAATTGTATGATAAGCTTATTGGCATCATCGAAACAGAGGAGTCTGGAGATAAACATATAATTCTGAGGAAATATCTTCGTGATCTCCGTCAGCTTTCCATCAATTCAGCAATGCCAAAAACGTTGATTCACAACGACTACAATCCCAGAAATATCGCGCTCAGAAATAACGGCGGCATATGCATTTATGATTGGGAATTGTCTGTTTTAAACTATCCACATCGCGATATTGTTGAGTTGCTCAGTTTTACACTATCGGATGATTTTGATCGGGACCAACTTTTTTCGTTCTTGATGTATCACTTTGAAATTTCAGGTTTTAAAGACACTCTGACTTGGGATGATTGGAAAAAACATTACATACTTACTTTAAAAGAATACTTGTTAAGTCGTGTCTCCTTCTATTGCGCAGCGCAAGTCATTATGAAATTGAAATTTGTAGATCGAGTTTTCGCGAATGCAGTAAAAATGATTGAATATCTTGAAGAAGTTGAACGCAAATAAGGAAGCGATTTTAGAAGCGTATTTTCGTCGAAATCCGATTGTATTATACGGAATCACCTTGTTGGTTTCGGGATCACTTTATTACGGGATTTATCGTTCTATGCTTTTGTTCGATCAAGGTTATTACTGGGCACTTTTGTTATCGGGTCTTTTCGCACATTCATTCTTCGTGATTACCATGCATGATGGGGCGCACAGATCTTTAACTGGGACAAAGTTTGATGGTGTGTTTATGAATATCTGCTCGGGCTTAATTGTTCTTCCAATCTACACCGAACTTTTTAAGAAGTATCACTTACTGCATCATGCATATACAAATACTGAGGATGATCCACTGTGGACGCCAATGAAAGAAAAGTTATTTCGTGAAAAAAGAGGGGTTTATGCTTTTCTTCAATGCTTGCCATTTGCATTCAATCTGTTCATTATTGTTCAGGGAAAGAAAGAGCGTAAATCGACCCAAAAATCGTATAAACCGAGTATTTGGATGATGCTTATTTCTATTGTTGTAGCTGGAATCGTAATATTTCTTGCGCAACCAAGTATTTGGTTCATATTGGGTTCATTTGCTGTAATGACAAGTCTTGGGGCGGTTCGCTACTGGGGTGAGCACATGGGAGTAGAAGCAGGAAAGGACAGTAATACGCATTGGTTTCCTCTGGGGATGGGGATTGGAAATCATGATGTTCATCATCATCATCCAGATTATTCTTGGCTGACGCTTACAATCGGCATGTTGTATCGGAAAATGGACACGAATCCCATCAAAACGTTATATCGAATGTCTTTCGAAAACCGCTTTGATCACTACAAAAGACACAATAAATAATCATTTTACATATTCAGCAATAAGCTGATCCGTAAACGCATCTAAATCCTTCCAACTGGAAGCGTTAACCGTCGTGAACGGAATCTCCAGTTCAGAAAAAACGTGGTTGTAGATGGGACGCATCTTCGTGAGTAATTCGACTGATTCATGATGCTCTTTTGTAGAACGGGAGTCGAGACGGCTCAAAAGGATACTTGCATCGGCATCCAAGAAATAGATGTGACTTGGTTTTTGAATTGCGAAAAGCAATTGAAGATCTTGATTGATCTTTTCAGGTCGTTGGGAAAAGAGTTGTCGAAGGTAATCCATCAGATCGTGGGAAGGACTTAATGGGCTTTTACTTGATTGAATGGGTGTAAGGTTTAACAGAAACTGAAACTCCTCTGCAAATTCATTTTCAAGCGCTTCGAAAAATGCGCGGTTCAACAGCTCGGAATTCATCAACTTATAGTACACCGCACCATAAACACGCGTGTCGATTAACGGATGCCTTTCTAAAAAAAGTACGGTCTCTTTCGTTTTGCTCAATTCATTGGAAAGCGCAGGAACTACAAGCATAGCTCCAAACATGGCTATAATTTTTAGCTGAGGATTTTGCTTCTCGTCAGCCAGTTTTCCGATGTGATTGATGAAGAGTGACATTCGATACAACAGTTCGTTCGAACGAAACAACTCACAATCGATTGTCGGAACTCTTAGGACGGCATCTTCTGAACGGAGGGCAAACTCCAATTTTGTCAGCAAGGTGCTTTTCCCACTCCCGTCAAGTCCTGTGATTAAGATCATAGACGCGTTTGGATTAAGTGCTCTGCATGTTCCCAAATCACCGCAGGTTCTAACTCTGCTGAAATGATCGCCCAATCTTTAGAATCAAATGTATCCCAAAGTGGTAAAACGCGTTTTTGAAAGCTGACAAAATGTTCTGAGGTTGGTTCTTGACAACCGCATTCGTATTGGGAATAGTATTTTTTTCGCTTGGCAGTCGTTGAAATTTCGGCTTCCAGTTTGATGACCAAATTTGGTGTTTTGTAGGAGCGAATAAGTGCTTGCACCAAGTCTAAATCTGCCCCAAAAGCCAATTCACTCGCGAAGTATTTGTAGAAATAGCCGTTCAGCAACAATACTTCGCTGTCGGATTGCATCGCTGACTCGAAAGCTTGAGTGAGCGCGTGTGATAAAAATTGAACGCGAGCATTTGGAGTGAGCTGGCATAAGTAGTTGTCGATCTCGCTCTTAGATTCAAACAATCCTGCTGACATGGGATCCCAAATGGAAACTTCGCGCATTTCCGGGTGACTATTTAAAAGATGAGCAATTAAGGTGGATTTACCTGTTCCGTCGTTCCCCGTTATGGCTATCAATTTTTTCATTACTGGATATTTTTTACCGCTTTTTGAATGTCTTTTAGGTCAACTCCTTTCTGCTCAAGATAGTCGAAATAGGAGAGTGGACGCACGAAATAATTTTTGAGAGAAATCAACAAATCGACGCCCAGTTTTACAAATAAGAGAACCGTGAATTTCCAACCGATTTCCTGTGCAATTAGGTAGAATACAAAGTACGGCGCTTTGATGATACTTATGATTTTATGTCCAAGGCTTGGCTCTTTTAGTTGATCATTTAAGCGCAATGCAAATTCCATTTTTGGAAAATAAATCATTCGAATTATTTTAAAATAGAATACGAACTTCACATGAAACTTTGGGAAGAGATTGAAATAAATAACCTGTTTTTCTATGTCTTGAAAGTAGTCGTTGTAGGAATTTTGAAAATCGCCAGTAGTTTCTGCTACATATTTTCGTTTTTTCAAACGTCTGTGCAAGAATCCTTGCTGTTTTCCTTTTAAATCTTTAATGAATTTCTCGTCAAATTGAGAAGTACAAAGGTTGCTAATTTCTAGAGCGAAAATTGTTTTCTCCTTAGCATTCGATTCAATGATCAAATCCTTCATTTCGTCCCAATCAACTTTTTCTGTCCGCGAAAGATTGTACAAATCCATGCAATCTCGGATGCCACATTTGTAAATCCCCAAATGAAGAATTAAATGCAAGAGATTGAATTCTGGCGAAAGACATTTTACATCAACTCCACAAAAATTGAAAGGCAATGCGGTTGACCATGCTTTTTCTATAGGTACGGTAAATGATGTTGTAGGCGATTTCAATCCCCATTGAGAACCAATAATACAGGAGTAGTCCGAACTGATGAAAGACATTCCAACATGGCTAAAAGAAGCTGGTTTTTCCTTTTCTCCGCTCCATCCAAATCCGAGGGGGATATACCCCAAACGCAAGTAGACGTCCTGAATTCTATCCCAATCTTCTTTTCGAATCAAAATATCGAAATCATTCATACGTTTGTAGCCGACGTCTTCGTACGAGTTATGCGCAAGGTAGTTCCCTTTCAAAATTATTACATCGATGCCCTCTTTTATAAATTCTTCTAAGAAGATCGCAGCGGTGGAATTTCGTTTTTCGTTTTGAGTTTTTATTGCAGCATATTCTGCTTTGAAAAGTGTTTGATGCTCTGGTTCGAAATCCGCCAAAAGTTCTTCTCGGTTCATTTGTGAGTAGACCCATGGCGCTAGTTTCCATTGCTTGCAATAATTGAAAAATGCCAACTGTTGATCACTATTCAATTGAGAAAGTACAGTCCTAGCGACTTTAACCTCGTTTTGATCAAGGTTCACTTTCGACAAGAGTGCGGCCAGGTCAAATGTTTTCATCTGAAATTATTTTTAAGATTCCACGCGCTCCATCCATAGTAATTAGGTCTCCTGATTTGACTTGTTTCATCAATCCTTTCGCGCCTACGATGGATGGCACGTTTAATTCACGGCAAATAATCGAGGTGTGACTCAGGAGATTTCCTCGCTCTGAAATGATTCCCTTTGCCTGATAAAATAAATTAATCCATCCGGGTTCAAAATAATTGGCAATCAGAATGAACTCACTCATGTTTTGACTTAAGTTCGTTTCGGCATCAATCACCATAACTTTTGCGGTGACGATTCCACTGCAACACCCGATTCCTTTTAATTCTCCGTTTTCTCCGCTCGAAGCTTCTACTTCTATAGGAAATAAATTGCCATCTGCTTCCATATATCGATTTGGTCTGAGGGCATTTTCATAGCGCTCGTATTCCGATTTTCTCTTTTGAATGATCGCTTTGTACTTTGCTTGAATGCTCGAATCCATGAGCTCATCCAGTTCTAAGAAGAGAACATCTCTTGGTTCGCCAATTGCTTTCTGTTTCGCGAGAATTTCGCCCATTTGCAAAAAGATGGTCCGAATCATCGCGAAGGTATCTGTTCGCATGAATCGATAGTTTTCTCGTGCCCGCATTCGTTTACTGGTGCGCTTAATCAAACTCTGGAAAATCCAACGTTGAATAAAATTAATAGGGTAGTTCTGTTTTAAAATGGATTTATAGTCAAACGCATTTTCCTGTTTATTTCTTGCGACAAAACCTTGCAGATTGGTTTGAATATATCGTATGAAAAGTGTCGGGTTTTGTTTGTACGAAATTGTCTCCATTTTCAGTTCTCCTTGATCCGTGCGATTTCCGTAATGCTGAATGTAGCTATGGATTCTATTATAAAATTCAGGAGAAGCGATAGCAATTTGCGACAATACTTGCTGATCAGATGTGTTTTCAAAAATAGCTCTCAGTTCAGAGTCCTTAGCAATATCATGTAGAATCGACTGAAACTCCCGAACCAATTGTACCGAAATCACATCGCCGTCTGAGAAGAGAATATCGTTAATAAAGTTCGGGTGTGAGGAATGAATTTGTGACTTTTTGATTTTTCGTTTGAGAAGCGTAAAAACAAGCATTGTTCGAAAGCCATTTAGGACAGGAGCTAACCAATTGTCTCCTAATTCGGATTCAATTCTTTGGTATATATCCTTTAACTCCTCGAGAGATGCCGTATTTAAATCAAATGCTTCAAACGATTTCTCTGTTGAGGCATAAATATTCAAATACGTTTTTTCAAGTTTCGATCCATTCAATATTTTCCCTAACAAACTGAAAAGGATGCGTAACTTTTGGATACGAGAATGATGTGTTTTAGGTACATGGAATTTCACCGGTTCCATACCCCATAATTTGGGCAGTTTGGGCGCAAGATTCGACCCGAAAGGCATTTGAAAGATAAGGCTTTGCCAAGCGGTGACATTGTAATAAAGTGCTCCCTCAATTTCACCACACATATTTCCAAGAAGGGCTTCATTTTGAGTTAGTACCTTCTCACTAAAATGTATAGATCGTCCACCTCCTGCATAGGCTCTGAAGAATGTTTTTCGAATAAATGAAATACTTAGTGGAAGTGTTGTGTCAGGGTAATTAGCCTCGATACTGGTATTGTCCCATACGAGAACATCGGGTTTTAACGTTCGCGTTGTTATCGGTCGGACTTGAAGCCAGTAGAATTGACCTTTTTCAATTGCAAATTCAAAATCCAGAGGCAACCCGAGCGTGTTTTCCAGTTTATGAGCCTCGTCAAGCATCTTTTGAAGATGTGGTTGAATTGCTTTCTCAATGTCATTTACGGAACAGGAGATAGGAGACCTTTGCTCATTTTTAATAGTTTCTCCTTCTATAAGTTCGTCTGTTGATTTGAACTGTGGGGTTTGATTTTCGAAGGAAAGGTAGCATCCATCCAATTCACCAGAAACCAACTTATCTCCTAAACCAGGTATTATCGATAAGACAGGTTCCTCACTGTAGCCCTGAATGGGATCTCTCGAGAAGAAAACACCTGAAAATTCAGGGTGCAACATTTTTTGAAGAATTACCCCGTACTTGTTCGATTTCCCCGCGTAATCGGTAACCGTTTGGTAAGAATTTAAAACTTCTTGAATCGCCTCTGGAATCTCCTCGAAGGTTACATTCAGTTTTGTCGTGAATTGCCCAGCAAAGGACTTGCTTTGTCCATCTTCATCGGCCGTGCTCGATCGAACGGACCAAAGTTCATTTTTACTCAAATATTGAGCTTTCCACCAGTCTACAAAAAAGCCGCGAATGCCATCATTAGCTGTTACAGCTTTACTTAACCAACCGTAATCAAAAACGAAAAAATCAGGGGTACTCAGTTGGTTCTTGCGAAGAAGTAGAAGTCCTTTTGCTTTTCCGCCAATTTCTGGACTTGTGATAATTGCGGTATCTGTATTGTTCGTTTTCAATAGTTCGAAAATAGGGTATTCTGAACAAATATTCAGAACTATTTCTACCTTTAATCGATGAAAGTTTTAGTCACGGGAGCAACAGGAGCGTTTGGCGCAGCGATCACCAAATATCTTGCAAATGCGGGATATGAAGTTATTGCATCAGGAAGAAAGGCTGTTCCACCTGGTGACCTGAAACAGTACGCGACATATTTGCAATACGATATTACGAAGCAAATGACCTTGCCTGAGGTGGATGCGATTATTCACGCCGCTGCACTTTCGGACGATAAAACAAAAGCGCCTGATCTGTATTTGCCTAACGTGATTGGAACGAAGAATGTGGCTGAGGCAGCTGGAAAAAGTAAGTTTATTTTTATTTCATCTTCATCCGTCTATTTGCCTTGCGACCAACCCATAACTGAAGAGATGGCAGGAAAGCAAAACAACAAATTGTTGTCAGCTTATGGGGAATCGAAATTACTTTCTGAGGAAATATTGAAAGAATCATACGGTGGTGATTCATGCTTTATTCTTCGTCCTAGGGCATTTTATGGAGTTGGAGATACCCAAATTTTACCTCGGATGATGAAATTGGTAAAGAAGGACGTTTTCAACAAACCCGGTAGTTTAGAAATAGAATTGTCCATGACGCACTATGAAAACATGGGGCGAGCCGTTGAATGCTGTTTGCAATCGAATCGAAAAGGATTCCATACTTATAATGTGGCCGATCAAGAAGTTTATACCATGATTGATGTCCTACGGAAACTTTTCGCTGCAATTTATGGAAAACAACTCCAGGAGAGGGAGGTCAATATTCTTCTGCTCAAAGTATTAGCATTTTTTCGTGTTGCTGGGTTTACCCCCTTATTAGTTAGGGCATTGACTCAGAATATGGTACTTGATATCTCAAAAATTGAGCGCGAATTAGGGTATACTTCGAAAAGAACATTTGAAGAAAGCCTCGAAAGAATAGAAGCATGGGTGAAACAAATTGGCGGGCCAGAAGTGCTGAAAACAGGCAATAAAAAACTTATTTGGGGAGAATACTGAGTTTCTTTTTGTGGAGAATGATAGCGTGCCATCTATCACTTTGTGACAATTGTTACAAAGCGTAAAGAACTTAAATGCTAATTTGCAGCGCGAAACTAAACCTATGAAAACAACACTACTTACCCTGCTAATTGCATTATCCTTTGCTGGCTTCGGACAGAACCCACTTTTTATTCCTCCTACAATTGAGACGAGCACAATCAATTTGACCCTAGATGAAGGCGTGACGCAATTTTACTCTGGAGTCAATACAAACACCATGGGAGCAAACGGCGCTTTATTGGGACCTACTTTAATTATGTCCCAAGGCGATAATGTCAATATCACTGTGAACAACCAGCTCGCAGATACAACAACGATACATTGGCATGGTATGCATGTCGCTCCGGAAAATGACGGTGGGCCACATTCTATTATTCTTCCTGGCGACTCGTGGAATCCTCAATTTACGGTACTAGATAAAGCTGGATTAAATTGGTACCACCCGCATTTACACATGCAAACAGACAAGCACGTTTCCAAAGGAATTGCTGGCTTAATCATCATTCGTGATATGGAAGAAGCAGGGTTGGGATTGCCTCAAACCTATGGAGTGGATGAATTTCCATTAATCCTTCAGACAAAAGGATTTGATGCAAACAATGAGATCTTGGTGCACACGAACATGGACACCTCCGTGATGGTAAATGGCATCGTTGACGCTCAAGTCGATTTTCCTGCGCAGGTTGTTCGGATGCGCGTCTTAAATGGAGCGTCACAGCGTATTATGGAATTTGGTTTTTCAGATAATCGATCTTTTAGTGTGATTGGAACAGATGGAGGATTACTTTCCGCTCCAGTGAGTGTAACTCGATACAGAATTGCTCCTGGACAAAGAGCAGATCTTCTGGTTGACCTGACCACTAGTTTAGGTCAAAATGTTCAAATTTTAAGTTATGCCTCTGAACTTCCGAACGGCATTTATGGTGCTTCTCAGCCCGGAATGGGTGCAGGTGCAACGGGGTCATTGGTTGGATACACAAGCAATCCTTTGAACGGGAATGATTTTCAACTTTTGGATATCAACGTCGTAGCTTCAACTGCGACGCCCGTTCTTACAATACCAAGTAGTTTGGCAGTATTTACGCCACTTTTAGAAGCTAATGCTAATGTTACAAGAAATCTTTTGTTTACATCAGCAGGTGGAATGGGGAATTTGAACGGTCCTTTTTTAATCGATGGTGCTACATTTGATATGGGAACGATCAACCATACAGTGCAACTGGACGATATCGAGATCTGGTCTTTAACCAACCAAACACCAATCGCCCATCCGTTTCATATCCATGATGTACAATTCTTCATATTAGAGATTAATGGAAATCTTCCTCCTCCTCAATTACAGGGATATAATGACGTTGTACTAGTGCCTGCGGGTATGGGAAATGTTCGATTCATCGCGCAATTCAGTGATCACGCAAACGACAGTATTCCTTACATGTACCATTGTCACATGCTGACCCATGAAGATGACGGAATGATGGGACAGTTTTTAGTCGTTGATCCAACAAGTACTTTGCACGAAGAAACGATTTCTACAGTTGAAGTTTACCCGAATCCATCTGCTGATAATAGGGTTTTGATTCAAAGTGGGGACTATAGTGGATCGCTTGATTTGCATTACGTATCAGGTAAATTTGTATCTCATTTTAATGTACAATCAAATTCAACAGTAGAACTTAAACTGGAAAGTGGATTTTACATGATCTCAGATGAAAATGGACAAACAAAAAAGTTTATCGTACTTTAGTGGAAGAATCTAAGATCTCCATTCGATGAAAATACGCTTGTCATTTAAATTATTCTTCTTTCTTTTCGGCCTTTTCTTATTGATTTCTTGTAAGTCCGAGAGCAAGTCAGATGTGGCGACGGAGTACAAAACTTCTTATGAAGTTAACTTTTTTGGAAAGCTCAAAGATATCATGCACAAGGGCGATGTCTCAGCAAAAGTTGAACTAGGAATGTTGGATAAAAAACACCTTTACGCTCTTGGTGCATTTGAAAACTTAAAAGGTGAAATTCAAATTTTTAATGGCGCTTCGTACAGCACGTATGTTGAAGATTCCTTGCTTAAATTCGACAAAACCTTCGACAAAAATGCGACTTTATTGATTTACGCCAATGTTTCAGTTTGGCAAGAAATTCAAATTCCAGAAAACATAAGTTCGTATGAAAACCTTGAGAAATTCATCGAAAAAAAAGCAAAAGAACAGCGGATTGATGTGGAAAAACCGTTTCCTTTTTTAATTGGGGGAACAGCGAAGTCATTTGATTGGCATACCATTGATTGGCAAGATGGAGACACTAAACATAGTCACCAAAAACACGTCAATTCTGGACTTCATGGAACAGTTGAGAGCGCCGACGTTGAATTGCTCGGTTTTTATTCTAATAAGCATCACGCGATCTTCACGCATCACACAACGAACATGCACATCCATGTACGAACTTTAGAGGGCGATTTGGCTGGGCATCTAGACGATTTAGTCCTTGGGCAAAAAATGGTTTTAAAACTTCCCAAATAAAGGCGCTGTAAATGTTATGCTTGTGCCAATAAATGTGAATAGATTTCTGTTTCGATTAAAATTTGTTTAACTTTACTATTAAATAGTTAAACAATATGAAAAAAGACGAAATTCTATCGGCTTACTCAACATATATCTCGGAGCATAATGCCCGTCCTGTCAGTATTCCTAAATTTGTGTCAGGGATTTCCTTGAGCGAATCGGAATTTTACGACGAGTTTGCATCCTTTCAGGCTATGGACGCAGATATTTTGAATGAATTTGTCAAAAATGCGATCGAACTAACACATGAAGAATTGGAGGAGGTTACGACGCCTAAGGAGATGCTAATCACATTTTATCTCACTTATGCTGAGGTTCTCAAGGCGAATCGTTCTCTTGTGAAGTTTATTCTTCCTACGGACAAGGCCGAGTTGGAAGGGTTAAAAGCTTTGAAGTTATCGCGAGAAACCTTTGGCAAATTTGTGGATTCATTGAATATCGAAGTGAAAGCCTTGGACTTCGTTCCTGACCACTCTATCAAATCAAAAGCGTTGAGAGGAATGGCATGGTTGCAATTTATGTCCGTTCTTCTATTTTGGCTTAAGGACGAGTCCAAAGGATTCAATCGTACAGATGTTTTTATCGAAAAGAGTTTAAAATTCAGCTTCGACTTAACGGACTCCAATGTGATCAGCAGTTTTATTGACTTGAACAAATTTGTATTCTCCAAAGCATGAAAAAACTAGATCGTGTACCAAAAACTAAAATTGAGCGCGCCACTAAATTGATGAAAGTTGGTGCGAAAGTAGGTGGCAATTATATCAAATACGTCGGCAATCGAATGTTTTCGAGCGAAGAAGAAGCACGGGAAAAACTCAACGTTGCGAATGCGGACAGCATTTATGATGGATTATCAGAATTGAAGGGCAGTGCTTTAAAAATGGCTCAAATGATGAGTATGGATGACAGTATCTTGCCAAAAGCTTACGTTGAGAAGTTTTCACTCGCTCAATTCAGTGTTCCGCCAATTTCTGGACCTTTAGTTCGAAAGGTAATCACTAAAGAATTAGGCGCATCTCCAAGCCAGATTTTTGATACTTTCAATTCGGATAGTAAATTTGCGGCGAGTATCGGTCAAGTGCATCAAGGGACGAAAGACGGTCAAAAACTAGCGATTAAAGTTCAGTACCCCGGAGTTGCGGACAGTATCGGAAGCGACCTTCAATTGGTGAAGCCTTTTGCGTTGCGGATGTTTAATCTCAAAAGCGAGGAGGTAGAGGATTATTTTGATGAGGTGAAAAGCAAGCTTTACGAAGAAACAGATTATCAGCTGGAAATGAATAGCCTTAAGCGTATCAGGCAAGATTGTGCGGGCTTTCCTAATTTGCAAATCCCAAAGGTATACGAAGAATATTCCTCGAAAGGTGTGCTTACAATGGAGTGGATGGACGGTTTACATCTCTCCGAATTTGTGAAAACAGAGGCTTCAGAACTCGATCGAAAAAAGGTGGCTCAAACACTTTGGGACTTTTATCTTTACCAAATTCATCACTTGAGACGGGTTCATGCAGATCCACACCCAGGGAATTTTAAAGTCAGCGCAAAAATTGAACTGATTGGTTTGGATTTCGGTTGTATGAAAGATATTCCTGAGGATTTTTACCACTCGTATTTCAAATTGATCGAAATAACGAATATCACCAACAAAGACAAGTTCAATCAAATTCTCGCAGAATTGGAGATTTTTTCAGAAAGTGATTCAGAGGACGATAGAATTTTGATCTCTGATGTTTTTGAAAAGCTATTGTTGATCATTAATAAACCTTTTCAATCTGAGAAATTTGACTTCAGCGATCCGCATTACTTTGGAGAGTTGATGACACTTGGGAAAGAATTGAAAGACAACAAGAACCTCCGAAAACTTAAAGGATCGCGCGGATCAAAGCACTTCTTATATGTGAACCGGACGCTTTTCGGTCTTTTAGGATTGATGAATTCGTTGCATGGAGGAGAAATCGAAGTGAACAATTACAAACACTATCTCCCCAAAAAGGTAGCTTAAGTCTTTATTGCAAGAATTTTAGGTATTTGTGCGTATTGAT